>SWBY01010201.1_pt1 | contig 18220 bp, 23 predicted proteins | sample 4693071 | NCBI WGS metagenome assembly SWBY01 (sample SAMN10267273, study PRJNA491770) | bioreactor metagenome | isolation source: DHS bioreactor inoculated with marine methane seep sediment | place: Japan: Omine Ridge, Nankai Trough | collected 2006-05-06 | reverse complement strand
TGATGCTTTAAAGACTGCGCTGAAAATTGAAAATTTGAGCGATCGTGTAAGAGTACTGGGATATATTGCGGCAGCACAAGCTAAGGCTGATAAGACTAAAGAAGCACATGCTACGTTTGCTTATGCTTTTTATATTGCAACGGATATTGCTCCAAGGGATCGGAAAGGGGTATTGGAGTATATTGCAACAGTGCAAGCTTGGGCATATATGTTTTCCGATGCCCTTAAGACTACGCTGAGTATTGGAGACTTAAGGAATCGGGCTGAGGCGATGAAAAAAATTGCGGCCTCACAAGCAGAGGCTGTTAAGACTGATGAAGCACTCGCTACGTTTGCTGATGCTCTGGAGATAGCGCAGAAAATTAAATATCCAGATTATCGGGAAAGTGTGCTGTGGGAAATTGCGACAGCGCAGGCGCAAGTGGGATTCAGCGAACAGGCGGTGCGAACGGCAGAAATACCTTTTAAAGAGCGCAATATACACCTTCCAAGAATTGCTGAGATTCTCGCAGAAGTGGACGATAAAAAACACTTCAAGCAACTATTAATTCCATGTGCATCATATCTCGACTCGGCATTTAGTATGTGTGGAGATTTGGCGCAGCTGTATCCTGAGCAGGCAGCAGGAGTGGCAGAAAAGATGCTTGAGTTTAGATGAGGTTTGTGGTGTTCATACTTTATTCAATGTTGTATGTTTGACGTATACACTCAGAAAGCAAACTTGATGTTTTTTGTATTTACAATATAGCATACGACAACGTGATTAGTGACCTAAGAAGTGCCAAAGAGATAGCAGTCTTATACTAGTTCCGTGCCCCATTTATTCGTTTTTAGTTCAGAAAAACAAAAGAAATTCAGCTATCCTCATGCACCCTCCAGATGCCCCCGACTTTAAGTTGTGCCATTTGGCCAGTACTCCTATTTATCTAATTATGCATTTATCTCCCTTATAATTTTCAGGTATTCATCAATCAAATGAGATTTCATTCCAGTGACAATTGTAATCTCTTGATTGCACATTCCATTATCAACACACCACTTCACTTTATTGAAGTGCAAGCAATACCTTTGCACAGCCTCAGGACTATGATTTGTTTCACGTGCTACCAGTAAAGGTTCTTTCTTTTCCAAAAAAACTTTACGGATTATCACGGTTTTATGGGAAATTGCTGTACCCATATCCATATCATATCCTGTGAAATGGAGTAGCGTTCCAGTTCTCTTTTCATACTTCAATCTCAAAGCAGACAGATATGAATTATCATAGCACAAAATCAATGAAACGTCTCTCATGGACAACATACCACCCTGCTCATATGCTTCTGTTAGCAATCTTGCTATAATGTCCTGAACAATCTCTTCACGATTGACACCATTGCAATATTTTTCGATATCAATTTCACTTATCACAGTTAAGGTAACTGGAACAAATATTGGATTATCACAGGTTGGTCTTGTGTCCTTGATAAACACCAACCATCGCATCTGACCCAATTTTATTTTATCCTTTGAATAGTAGAATCGTTCAAGAATATTCATTAGCTCCTTTACGAAAAGTTCCCTAACCTTTTCTCCGCCCAATGAAGGGAATTCCGTTTTTAAGAAGTTCATCAAAGCAGGCTCTGTAAACCTCTCATTTGCCGATTCATATTTACATTTCGCCAATTTTAGATTCATAGTATCGCCTCCTTCTTCTGTGATATTTTGTTGTTTTTAAAAAAATTCTCTATCTCCTGCCTTCTCGTAGGAAGAATCTCATTTTTATATTTCTCAAAAAGTTCCTGATATGTGGTGACGAGAGATTTCGATATGCTGAGCAAGAAAGCGATACTTGTTTTATCCGTCCCTTCCAGTGCGAGAGCGATAACTCTTTTGAATGTTTGAAGGTATCTTGAAACAGCATCTATAGAGTGGTTTGTTGCTTTACTGATGTATGCAGGCTCATTTCCTTCTAACCATAATTTTACGACCTGTTCTTTGTGAGTCGTCGTCCTGCCAATATCTTTTTGTGTTGATCTCAAAGGTATGTTTTCACCATGCTCACGTAGAATACTGAGATCGCGTGTTATTGTTCTGTATCCTGAACTGAGTATCTTATAGGCCAGATCCTCGACAGTTAGAAGTGTTCTCTGTTTAAATGCTTCTCTTGTCACTCTTTTTATTTGTTCTCTTCTGAGTGCAGGGATACCATTATTTAATCTGATATCAAGATCGCTTTGACCATTGTCTATGGTCAGGATTACACTCTTGAATTTGCATTCTTTGATCGGTTTTCCGGCAGGTTCGTTCAAGTCTATCGCCTGCACCACTATTTGTCCTGGTCTTATGTTCTTGATACTTTTCTCATTCAGGAATGGAAAATAGACTTCTTTGACAATATCAATAAGGGCGTTTGCTTCCAATGGTGAACAATTAAGCCCTTCTATTGCTTCTTGTTTGAATTGAGTGTCAAGTGTCTTGAAAGAGAGTCTATTATTTCGTTCTTTTTCTTGATTTCGTTTCATTTTTTAGTACCTCAGTTTTGTGTATATTTATCTTACAAAGCTGAAGTACTGGCCATATGGCACTATTTGCAGTCGGGGGTTCGTGACCTCTCACTTTATGGTTCCCTTATTCTACAGGTCTGTCAGAAAAGCAGACGAACTGTCAGATGCCCTTGAGTCCAGGTTTTATCATTTAAAAAGAAGGTATTACTATTACAGACAAAACCCGGCATTGAGGGATTATATAGCCGGAGTTGTATTTTTAGGTCTGGCTATATTGATATTGTTTCCTCCGGTTTAGCAGTAATTAGTATTGTGTGATCTACCCGGCTATTGTAATACGGTCAAGGTTCACAGATGCACACATGTCCCCGTGATCTCCCGCTCCAGGGTCCCGTCATCCATTTCCACAACCAGGGCACCATCGTGGTCGATACCCACAGCTTCACCCTCAATTGTCTTGAACCTGGTGATAATCCTCACCCTGCGGTTCAAGGTCGCCGAATGTTCCCTCCAGCGTTTCAGGATAGAATTGAAATCCCCGCTTATGAACGCACCATAATCCTGTTCGAACCGCTCCAGCAATCGCCGGACAAGCATGACCCTGTTAATATCACCACCCGTATATTCCTTGAGGGATGTAGAACTGACGCCCAATATCGATGGCAGCATGTCAAGTTCAATATTGGCATTTATCCCGATCCCGACAATCACAAAGTTCACCGCATCCATCTCGGCATCCACTTCTGTCAGTATCCCGCAGACCTTTTTCTCATGTATGATAATATCATTGGGCCATTTTACCTGTGCTGCAATCCCCATACCGGCCAGTGTTTCGGCTACTGATACGCCCGCCACCAATGTCAACCGGTAGATGTGGTCAGGCGAGATGTCAGGCTTCAAGATAAGGGATAACCATATCCCGCCCTGTGGGGAATACCATTCCCTGCCCATCCTTCCCCGGCCTTCGGATTGCCGCTCAGCTATAATAAGGGTGCCGTCAGGGCATTCTGGGGCCAGTTCCCTGGCTTTACGGTTAGTGGAATCGATCTCATCAAAATAATACATCTGTTTACCGATGAAATCAGTATTCAAGTTCCTCTGCACTTCACCCTGCAGCAGTAGATCAGGTGTGCTTACCAACCTGTAACCGCGGTTGGTCATGGATTCCACAACAAATCCATCCTCTCGCAGTGATACGATATACTTCCATATCATTGTCCTGGATATACCTAATATATCGGCAAGTTCCTCACCCGATGTGTACACCCCGTCATTCGTCCTGAGGATATCCAGGATCTCTTCCCTGTGACCCATAATTACCTACCGGATTTATTAGATGAAATATTCTCCCTGCCGCTGACATATGTCCTCACTGCAGCGGATATAGCAGCGATCTTATGATCATCTGCACCTATGGCTGAGGCCAGGGTCGCTCCTTTTTCCTTCTCCTGTTCAACCACGTCCTTTACACTGGACATTATATCAAAATCCTCGATAAAGTGGGTTGACAGTTCACCCTTTAAGTAATGGGGGTCCCTCAATACGGCCTTATGGAAAGGAATATTGGTTGTCACGCCTGAAATTATGTATTCATACAGTGCACGCTTCATCTTTTCGATGGCCTCTGTCCTGTTACGGCCCCGTGATATTAATTTGGAGATCATGGAATCATAGAATGGGGATATGGTATAACCAGTATGCACACCGCTGTCCACCCTGATACCCGGGCCACCCGGAGACCTGTAGCGCAGGAGTTTGCCAGGTGAGGGGACAAAATCATTTAACGGGTCCTCGGCATTGATCCTGCATTCCATTGCCCACCCGTTGATCTTTATATCTTCCTGCTTCCAGTCCAGTGTCTCACCGCCCGCAATATATATCTGTTCCCTGACAAGGTCCAGGCCCGTAACCATCTCTGTTATGGGATGTTCTACCTGGAGTCTGGTATTCATTTCCAGGAAATAGAACTCCCCGTTGGAATACATGAACTCCACAGTACCCGCATTGGTATAATCTATAGCCTTTGCAGCTTTTATGGCTGCCGCGCCCATCTCATCCCTCAACTCGGGCGTCATAACAGGCGAAGGAGACTCCTCAATAAGTTTTTGGTGCCGCCTCTGTATAGAACACTCTCTCTCATTCACATGGACAGTATTGCCATGTGAATCGGCCATTATTTGAAATTCGATGTGCCTGGGCTGGTTTAGATATTTTTCCATGAAAATGGTCGAATCCCCGAACGTGGATTGTGCCACCTTCCGTGTGGACTCGATCGCACCTATGAGTTCGGCATCATTACCTGCTATCTTCATCCCGATCCCGCCGCCGCCGGCAGCAGCCTTTACAATTACCGGATACCCTATTTCCTGTGCACCATCAACGGCCAGGGATGTATCCTCTATGCCTTCAGATATGCCCGGAATGACAGGAACCCCTGCATTTTCCATGGTCTTGCGCGCGGTTATCTTACTGCCTGCGGCCTCAATAGAAGCACTGGACGGCCCGATGAAAACAATACCCGCTTTCTCACATTCACTTGCAAAGGCAATATTTTCAGACAAAAACCCATATCCGGGATGGATGGCCTGGGCTCCGGTTTTCTCGGCTATGTCAATTATACGCTCGCTCCTCAGGTAACTCTGGCTGGCCGGGGGCAGACCAATATAATGGGCCTCATCGGCATATTTTGCAAATAATGCGTGCTTGTCAGCCTCTGAATATACAGCCACGGTCTTTATATCCATCTCGCGGCAGCCCCTCATTACCCTTATGGCAATCTCGCCCCTGTTTGCCACCAGTATCTTCTCAAACATCAGGATCACCTCTAACTGACAACCATGATAATGTCACCGGCAGCCACAAAGTCGCTTTCCTTCACAAAAATCTCCCTGACAATGCCGCTGTGTGAAGAATGAATGTCATTCTCCATTTTCATAGCCTCGATAACTGCCACAACATCCCCTTCCTGTACCGCATCACCGGGTTTGACCTTTAGCCCCAGCACCATACCCTGCATGCTGCTTTTTATTCCCCCTTCAACTGAAGGCAAAGGTGCAGGCTTGTTCTCCTGTATAACCATCTCACCGGTAGGTTCGACCTCCACCTGGAAGACCTCCCCGTCCACTACTACCTTGAACTGGTTGTATACCGGCCGGGCTCCGGCCGGGACAGCATCCTGGACTGCAGGGGTCAGTTCTTCTTCCACTGCGTCCCCTCTCAGGAATTTGGGAGCCACCTGGGGATACAGGGCATAGGTCAGTACATCCTCTTCCTTCCCGACCAGACCCAGTTCCCTGGCTTCTTCTTCCATCCTGTCCAGTTCAGGCTCAAGCAAGTCGGCTGGCCTGCAGGTTATAGGCTGTTCATCACCCAGCACCTTCTCCATGATCCCCCTATCAATGGGGGCAGGAGATTTGCCGTACATGCCCCTAACATATTCCTTTACCTCTTTTGGAATGACCTTATATCTCTCCCCCATCAGGACATTCAGCACAGCCTGGGTGCCCACGATCTGGCTTGTGGGTGTGACCAGGGGCGGATATCCAAGGTCCTGCCTCACACAGGGCATCTCTTCCAGCACCTCATCAAACCTGTCAATGGCGTTTTGTTCCTTTAATTGGGAAACAAGGTTAGACAGCATACCGCCCGGCACCTGGTAGACCAGTACCCTGGTATCGGTCTTCTCTGAAATGGGGTCCAGGATCCCCTTGTATTTTTCTTTGATCTCTTCAAAATAGGCTTTGATATCGATGAGCTTAGCAAGGTCCAGTCCAGTATCCCATTTTGTTTCTTTCAGGCCTGCTACCACGGTCTCGGTGGGAGGTTGGGATGTACCACCTGCAAAGGGTGAGAAGGCTGTATCAAGAATATCCACGCCTGCCTTGCAGGCCGCCATATAGCTCATAAGGGCCATGCCGCTGGTACTGTGGGAATGCAGGCCAACAGGCAGCCCTATTTCCTTTTTCAAGGATCTGATAAGAGTATAGGCATCCTTGGGTGTAATAAGACCGGCCATGTCCTTGATACACAGGGAATCACATTCCAGTGATGCCAGTTCATGGGCGAATTCCACAAAGCTTTCGGTAGTGTGTACCGGGCTGGTGGTATAGCTGATGGTACCCTGCACATGTTCACCGCATTTCTTTGCGGTTCTAATGGATACCTCCATGTTCCTGATGTCATTGACCGCATCAAATATCCTGAAGACACCGATACCGTTCTCGGCTGCCTTTTCCACAAATTTGACCACAACGTCATCGGCATAATGCCGGTATCCTACCAGGTTCTGGCCCCTGAGAAGCATCTGGAGGGGTGTATCCTTGATAATTTCCTTCAAACTTCGTAACCGCTCCCAGGGGTCCTCGTTCAGATACCGGATACAGGAATCAAAGGTGGCGCCGCCCCATACCTCAAGAGAGAAAAAACCCACCTCATCAAGCTTTTCAGCTATTGGGAGCATGTCCCGTGTTCGCATCCTGGTCGCGATGAGGGACTGGTGTGCATCCCTTAAAGTGGTGTCTGTTATTTTAACCTGCGTCATTGTGTTGTCCTTTTTATGTTATGATGATCCAATAGATTTGTAATATCCAGGGCACTTTTTTTTAATTATTCAAGCCCGAAGTCTTCTACATTCCAGTCTGCTATAGCCTGAATCCTGGCAATCTCCTCATCGCCGCCCTCCATGGTGAACAAGTGCTTGAACCTGCCATGCATCCTCAGATATTCTTCCACTGGTCTGCGATCCCTGATCTTCTTCACCTTCCCGATCATTCCGTCAACTATCTCATACATCGGCCAGAGTGCGGTCTCCACAGCCAGCCTCCCGACCTCTACGGTCTTTGAAGAATCGAATTTCCATCCCGTGCAGCATGGTGCATGGATCTGGATGTAAGCAGGATCCTCGATCTTTGCTGATGGTGATATGCACATTTTCCAGTTCTGCTATTATGAAACTTCCGGCTTTTAACATGTTTTATACCTTATGTTTTGATTGGATATGGTTCTCATAATAAGCCAACATATTTAAATAACTTATCATAATTTATCATATCATCTCATTGCACAGGATTCTGTTGGTCAAGATTCACCGGCATTTGCTATACCAAAACTACAGTTCCAACCCGGATGAGGAAATATTGCTGTTAATGTATCCACTTCAAATCAGAGGGCAAAAATAATAGCCACAGAGAACACAGAGATCACAGAGGATTTCTTCTCTGTGTCCTCTGTGCTCTCTGTGGCAGATAAATATAAACAATGATTTATACAAATTTTATTACCCTACTTTTTGAAATGGATACCTGTTAATACAGGACAGGTCAAAATAGGACAAATAAGACAATAACCGGGATGATCATGAAAAAAGCAATACTGGTGCCTGAAGATAGCACTGCAATACGTGGCAGCGGTTTCGGCGCATTTGACGAAGTATACGGATATCCCGTATATCACAACACTTGCCGGCTTAAAGGCAGCGACCGCAGCAGTGGTCAAAACTGTTAAGAAAAGTTTCGTTGTAAAGCCGCTGCAGGAATATGAGGTGATCTGAATATTGATACAAAATCCACAGAAACAGCAGCCCAGGATAAGTGAAACCGCCTGGATATCTGAAACCGCGGTCATTGTGGGAAATGTGACCATCGCAGATGATGTATTCGTGGCTCCGAATGCGGTTATCAGGGCAGATGAGCCGGGCTCTTCAATTGTTATCAAAAGCGGCAGCAATGTACAGGACAATGTGGTGATCCATGCTCTTTCTAATTCTCAAGTGATGATAGGCAGCAACACGTCCCTTGCACACGCTTGCATTGTGCACGGACCCTGCCGGATAAGTGAGGGGTGCTTTATCGGATTCGGGGCTGTTGTATTTGATTGCATCATTGGGAATGACACGTTAGTCCTCCACAATGCCACTGTCCGGGGGGTTGAAATTCCCTCCGGCAAGGTGGTGCAGGATGGGGAGACGATCACAAAACAGGAAGATACAGGGGGTCTTATGAATATAATGCAGGATCTTGCTGAATTTAAAGAAGGGGTTGTTAATACCAACATAAACCTTGTAAAAGAGTATAGAAAACTTGCAGAGGAAGTATGATGGGTGAGGTAACAGACGAATATATTCATGAAATGATAGATGGATATGACAAAGATGATCTGACGATATTGGTGAACCTCCCAAATTCTATGGTGCATTTCCACTAGCAAAACCGGATAGTTTCATGTCTGTGGGTTCATACATGGAGACCCTTGAGCAAACGGATGAACTGGCAGATCATGAACGCTGTTATGTGGTAAATTGCTCCTTGACCCTGTCAAACTTCATGGTAGACAGGTCAATCGTAACATAAGTAAACTCATCAAGTTGACCGGGCTGGATGCATATCGTCCTGCCGAGTTCTGCATACCATCGGCCTGTGACTTCAGGAGATTCATGGATGTGACCGTGGAGCGAGAGCTTTGGCTGGTATTTGTTCAAAAAGTTATAAATCGCCTTTGACCCTACTTCTTCCCCGTAAGAGCATTTATCCAAACCCAGCCCGGACGGGGGCATGTGGAGCACATAAACACTTTTTGCCATATCCCTGGGTCGTACCAGCCTGTCAATTTCCTCCTCTATAGTCGGAAGCGTTTTTGCACAGGTAAACCAGTCATCTATTTCCTGCCATCCATCCGGTGTGGATAACAATCCCTTCCCGAACTGCTCCTGGAACGTATAGTCATCAGTGTCCATCCTGCATCTGTCCTTGAGCCGGAACGGATAATCAACTACCCAGTTCATTCCTACGAATTCGTAACCTCCGACCTCAAATTTGCGTTGTGCCAGACAGACCACGAAAGGATACTTATTACAGGTTTCCTCAAACTGTTTATCAAATATCCTGAGATCATCGTTTCCCGGATAGCAGAGATAATATATCCCGGAAGAATTGAATCGTGCAAAGTGATTGTCAAGGTAGTCAGCAATGAATTCGTCCTGCCTGAACAGTTCATTATTCTTTGGCAGCATGTCACCGCCATTGATGACCACATCTGCCTGGAACTCTTTTGTTGCTTCGAACAGCCGGTCATATTTCCATTTGCTTCCGTGCAGATCCGTAACAAACAACACTTTCATCTATACTCAATCCTTCGGCAATATGTCGCACAACGTTCCGCAAGCGTGCGTAGTCCGACGGAGTAGGACGACATAATTTTACAAATTACATGTTATTAAAAATATGTTTCATCCAATTGTGTCAAAATTTTCTTCCCCATATCTGTTAAAATAAACTTTTTCCATGTTGTTTTCTCAGGGGTTAAACACTCGATCAAACCCTTATCCTCAAGTTCCTTGAGAGCATGGCTGATATTCTGTGTTGACCTGTTGGTCTCATGGGCAATATCGGATGCTTTGACTACAGTATGCCCTTTCATGGTCTCCATTAACACAAGACGGCGGTCAACGCTGATGACCCACTTAAGTAGATCGTCGATAGCGCTTTTTGTTATTTTTTCCATCGTGATTTCCCTGTAATCGTTTAGAGTTCATATAATATTTAAAATATAACTATTTTGCATACGTTTAAATAATTTAACATACGCCAGACGCCCTTGCATTCAGGGTATATATCTATATCTTCACCATATCGTTCTATCTCTTTCATAGGTGATTCACATACCGGACAATCCATACTCACACCTCTTTTTTTGATTAAAAAATATGTCAAAGTTTAAATAACTTGTCATATATTCTCATATCACTAAGTACGTAAGAGGTTATACATGACGACTGACGTAGCTGTGTTACTCGGAAGCAGATCTGATCGGGATATTGCAGAAAAAGCCATCCTGATATTTTATAGATCCGGTATCGAATATACCATTGCAGTGGCATCGGCGCACAGGACATCTGCAAGGGTCATTGAAATAATCAACACATCCCATGAATCCGGTGTAAAGGTCTTTATCGCCATTGCAGAACTGGCTGCCCGGATAATTGCTACCATGATAAGGAACCGGGAGATAAGCTGGCAGCCCATAGAATGGAACTGGCAGAGCAGTCATTGCAGGATTCACAAACCTTATTTTGTAAGGCAGGCATTAACTAATACCTGATTTATTTGGAGCAGTTTCAATGCTGAAAGATTACATCGACCTGGGATACAAACCTACGAAACAGAATTTTGTCTGTAAATATCACATCGAACCGGCACAGGGCAATAAAATTTACTTCTTACAAGATAATGAAAAGCAGCACACAGGTCTTTAAGATAGGCACCGGCAACCTGGAAGAGGTTATCAAAACAGCCGCCCAATTCATTAAAAAGGGCGGTACAGTTGCGTTTCCCACTGAGACCGTATACGGCCTGGGTGCAGATGCATTGAACCCGGATGCGGTCAGGAAGATATTCAAGGCAAAGGGGCGGCCCCTGGATAATCCCCTTATCGTACACATTGCGGACCAAGAGCAGCTTGGTATGGTTGCCATGGAAGTACCAGATAGCGCCCACGTCTTGATGGATGCATTCTGGCCCGGCCCCCTTACCATGATATTCAAGCGTAAGAATATTGTGCCTGATGTCACCACTTGCGGACTGGATACAGTGGCGATCAGGATGCCTGATAATCCCATAGCCCTGGGATTGATAAAAGAGGCTGGTACGCCCATTGCCGCACCCAGTGCCAACATTTCAGGCAGGCCCAGCCCAACCACGGCAGAGCATGTTATTGCTGACCTTTCGGGCAGGATTGATGTGGTGATCGATGGCGGGGCCGTGCGTGTGGGTGTGGAATCTACGGTGCTGGACATGACCCCGGAAATTCCTGTGCTGTTAAGACCGGGCAGGGTTAGTATTGACGAGATAAGGGAATATGTGGGTAAGGTGCTTGTTGGTTATACTGACAGGCAAGCAGGTGCAGGTGAGGCTGTCAGGTCGCCCGGCATGAAATATACCCATTATTCGCCAGAGACCAGATTGGTGCTGGTAAGTGGTAACAGCAGTGCTGTTGTGGATAAGATCAGTGAACTGGCTAGGGAGTACCGGGACCGGAATATCCGGGTGGGGCTGCTGGTGACCGATGAAACAGCCGGGACTGAAGAGATGGCTGAATATCTGTTGGCAGATGGTGTGTTCTTGCTTGGAAGCAGGTATGATGCCTATGAAATTGCCAGCAATCTTTTTGCTGGTCTGAGATATCTGGATCTGGAAGATGTTGATGTGATCATAGCAGACGGTTCGATTGGGATTGACGGGATTGGAGCTGCGGTCATTAACAGATTGAAAAAAGCAGCTGATGAATTAATTGAAGTAAATTAACAGGATGTGACCTTTATGAAGGCTGATAAAAAGGAAAATATGATTGAGAGACAGAAATATATTGCCATACTTGTTCGAAACAGGAAGTTGACCAAAATAAATCTCATAATTCTTGGCAGTGGGTTGCTGCTCACGCTGGCGCGTTTTGAGGAAGTTGGAAGTATGATCGTGTGGGTGGGTATTGTAATATTCGTATTTACACTGTTTTCTAATCTTGCGGCAAAACGGATGTTACGAAATTTGGGTAAATGATACGACAAACACCGTAAATGAAATTGTGAAATGGTTGGCATGGGGTGGGGGACACGACAAAATAATGACGGTGTTTAACTTGGAGGATGGTGTGGAGTATGACTGGATTAGTGTGCAAGGGCTACCAGCATTAAAGGAAGGGAAATAATTTCATGTTTTACAAGCTCTCTGATAAATAACCATTAAACAGGATTCAAAGCAACAAACCATTTTATTTAAGTATGCGAAGACCTTGTACAGTTAGTACGGGGATAGTTATTAAAAACTTGTACCTAGAAAATACCAAAACGTTTATTAATAATAATAACAAACTATTCTTAATGATTGATAATTTATATTTCTACTAATTGATTATATTCACCCTGCGATAGTTTTCTCATTTTCTCACTTTTTAAATAAATCGAACCTGTTAGTTTCTTTATATGCTAAAACTGGTAATCTAGAATTAGCTATTGCAATTTTAGGTAGTGAACTACTTAACAGTAGATAATAAATAGTACTTTGACAATATAGGGATATGGTGAATAACATGTCCCGTCCAAGGACCCAAAGTAACGCTGTATGTCCAAATCCAGACTGCAAGTATTATTTAAATGCAGAAGGTAAAGATATTCGAAAACAGGGCAAGAATTCTGCAGGCCATCAACGATTCGAATGCATGCATTGCAAAACATTCTTTGTTGAGACTTCCAACACTCCGATGTACCGCCGACATATTTCAGAAGAACAGCTAATATTAATTGGCAAACTTCTAGTCGAAAAGATGGGAAATCGAGCCATATCTCGTGTAACTGGTTTAACTCTTGTAACAATCTCAAGAGTTATAGGCGACATAATACTTCATGCAGCTGAGTTCAACGCATTGATGGCAGGTAAAGCAAAGGTAGGGGCGGTTGAACTTGATGAAATGTGGACTTTCGTAAAAAAAAACAAAAAAATGTGGACAGAGGAACAAAAAACACAAATTTCGAAGGCAATGCATGGATTTACGCAGGAATCAAACGAGATACAAAGTTCATAGTGGGTTTTGCAGTAGGAAAAAGAACTCAGAATACATGTGACACTTTTCTGAAGCGTGTAATGAATGGAATGGAGCAACCCACCTCATCCAATCCAATTGAATTCTATAGTGATGGGAATGATCAGTATTCCAAAGGGTTGGAGAAAATATATGATCCTGCATGCTATCATTACGGACAAATGATTAAAGCAAAAAGTGGTGGCAAATTGGTCAATATTAATCGTCAATGGATTGTGGGCGAAGGTACTCTCAATGATATCCAGACGTCACAGATTGAGAACATGAATGGGATTGCAAGAGGTTCTCAAAGCATTTTTGTGAGGAAAACAAAATCTTTTGCAAAAAAGATAGATCGAGTAGATATGATGTATGAGCTGTTCCAAGTACATAGGAACTTCATGAAGCAGGATAAAAATAAAACGACTCCATCAATGAAAGAAGATATTCAAGATACTCCTTTGAATTGGGTAGATTTTTTAAAACCACATTATCAGATATAAAGTAGTACACTACCCAATTTTATTCGTTGCTCTAATTGGATATGCCTTTAAAGAATTCAGTAAAGAATTTTGTTCTTATTTGGGAAGAGAAATGGCCAATCGAATAATTAGTCAAAAAACAACTTTACCCGTAGAAATAGAGCAAATGCTTCCTTTTGACATTAAAGATGATCCCGAATTGACTAATCTTTTTATGAATGAATATGTTTCAAAGCTTGCACATAATTTAGCTGATAAGAAATGCGAACAAGAGTGGGTAAAAGATCTAATATTACTGAATTTGGAAAAAGAATTTGGACGGAATATTGAAGAAAATCAAATTGAAAAAATTCTAGGAGATTAATCTTTTTAAATATTAGTTCCACTCTCTTTCATTTTTATATTAGCATTTCATTAAACAAAAAAGACTTTCCAGATCCTTAAATATAGCCGAACATCGGCCTAGATGCCCGGGACAGAGTGAAGCGCCGTCCGGGGTCATTGACTAGGGTGCTTATCAAGCGCATCAATGTTCTATACAAATCAAGGGTATAACACATATTGTATATTATAAAATATTATATTTTTTAATTAAGAGACTGTCGGAAAAGTCCATATTTCGAGACATTTCAACTTATTCAATAAATGCGGTGCAATGCAGCATAGCGTTCCACTTACAAACATTTGTTGAAATGTTTCAGTTTTACCACTTTTCCGACAGTCTCAATTAAATCCATTAATGAATTTTTCAAGAAAACCTTTCACTTCTGGAAATTGATTATTTATTTTATTAATTGTTTCAGTTGGTAGAATTTCATCAATATCAACATAATATGATTTCATCTCAGTATAAACAAAATCTACATTTTCATCAAAATACTTCTCCAAATAAGCTCCACAAATCCCAAAATAATAATAAGCAGTTTTAGTTTCATATTCCATATTTCTTTTAGAAGAAGTTGCCTTGGCTAAAGCTAAAAGACTTCTCATGGAAAATATTGCAGTGTTTTTTAAATGATTCTTACAAGCAGTAATACCCATTTGGTGAAATGTAAAAATTATTTCTTGTACTGAACTATCATATACATCTTTTGTTATCAGTAATATTCCGGATTCTCTAAGACTATGAATTAATGACACTGCAACTTCATCCATATGTTTATTTGCTGCGCTTTTTCCTAAAGTATTCAAGGCGTAAATTGGAGTATAAGCAGAAAATGTTGGTAATATACCTCCAGTTCTTAAAATGGCAATCTTAATATGATTTAAGATCCCGTTATTTATCTTAGCGATTGAGTCATCTTTTTTTTCTTTAATGGCATTTTCTCCAATGTCTAATAGATCATAAACCACTGTAGTGGCTTTTGAATAATTTTCTAACATTGTAGATTCATGAAGTTCGCTAATTAGATTGTCAACTCCTATATCAAATTTAAGAATATTATTGCTACCTTTTAAATGTGGAATTATTCCTGCAATACAAAAAGTTGCAAGACCTATACTAATAGATATAAAAATATTATTTATTTGTTCATTATTGATGACTATCTTCAATAATAACAGAGGTAAAATTATTGCAATAATGAATAAAATCATTAAAATTTTAGTTTTAATGTTGAAAAATTTATCTATTGCTGTGTATTTATTAGCCATAGTTGCTGCCATAAGAGTTACTGTGAAGACCAAGGCAAATATTGCAGCGAGGGATTGTGAAATTGCACTAAATAAATATAAAATTCCATCAGTTGAAAGCGAAGAAATAAAAATATTATTTTCTGGGGATAGGAAATAGAAACTTATCAATGCAATAAAAATGCTAAATATTAAACAAACAATCCAGTCAATATACTTTTTGAGCTCATTAAATAATTTCTCTAATCTTTTCACAAACCTAATTTATCCTTAAAATATTTAAATGTTTTATTAATTCCATACTCTTTTTTTTTATAAAACTAATGCGCTTTGGAAAGATGCCCTGCTTTTGCAAAGCAAAGTCCGTGCCTTGAAGCATAAAAGAGAAAGACAAACAACCAGGACATTGGAGTTAAATAATATATATCTTGAGCCATCCACATACAAATCAAGGTTCAATTCGAAAAATCAGAAGGTGTATCAAGCATGACCGTTACACTTGAAACAATTCATAAAGATATATTATCACTCAAACGAGAGTTTGGCGGGGCAGTATCATATTTTGAAGAAGACAAAATGGAACTCTCAGAGGAAATAAAAAAAACAGATAGAGGATTCCCGCAAAACACCAATTTTTGAGATGCTGACCCAAGAAGAAGTTGAAAAGGAATTCTTATGACCTTTGAGATTCTGTGGGACCCAAAAGCTATTTCGCAATTATGGAAGTTGCCTTCAGATGTATCCTCTCGCATGAGGGATCGTTTGTAACCTGTCTGCACTACGGGAACCGTGCGCAGGTTCCCTTCAATTATGTCAGACCGTTTTTTCATGCAAACGTGATTTAACAGCCGCAACTATTTATTATATATGCTAACTATGCATAACATATATGTTCTATATATTTATTTGGATAATCTATATATATTGTTCTGTTTATTCATAATCGGTGATAGTTGACATGAAAAAAATAATGTTAATTAAATCATTGAAAAGAACAAATATATTAATTCTAATGCTTGCAGTGATCTCGATGTCACTGCTCATGTCTGGTTGTACTGACAATACAGACAATACTGCCGGAACAGATGACACACATACAGACGACACACTCGCAGATGTAAAACTGCAGATCGCAGGCTCGACAACAGTTCTGCCAGTTGCCGAGGAATGTGCACGAGTCTTTATGGAAAAGCACCCTGGCAGCCGGATCTTTGTATCAGGCGGCGGCTCATCACACGGAGTACAAGCTGTAGCGGATGGAACCGTGGATATCGGCTGCGCATCCCGCGACCTGAAATCAAGTGAAATAGATGCACATCCTGATCTAGTTGCGCATGGCATTGCAAAGGACGGCGTTGCAGTCATAGTGCACCCGTCCAACCCTGTTACTGAGCTTACAATGGAACAGCTCCAGGGCATTTATACAGGTACGATCACGAACTGGAAGGATGTGGGAGGCACAGATTCCGGGATCATGGTGGTTACACGTGAAGAGGGCTCAGGGACACGGGACTGCTTCGAGCAGGCAGTTATGAAACCCATTAAAGCCGAGATCACAGATCATGGGATTATCCAGGACTCGAACGGCAAGACACGGGCAACTGTTGCCGGAAGTGCCCAAGCTATCGGATTTATCTCGCTTGGATACGTCAACTCAGATGTCAGTGCAATCAGGCTCGATGGAATTGAACCCACAGTAAAAAGCGTTGTGGACGGCAGCTATGCGATCTCACGTACACTCTGGATGATCACCAGCGGCAACCCTGACAGCAGCGAGCAGGCATTTCTTGACTTTGTGCTCGGGTATGATGGACAGAAGATCGTGGAAGATGTGCATTTCATACCTGTGAACTGATATCTGGCTTAAGACACAGGTGGAGTTTAGAATGACACGAATAGTGCATCTTTCAGACCTTCATATAAGCAGCGCTCATTTTCTCAGTGATGTTGCAGAATCTGTAGTGCAGAGCGTCAATGAGATATCACCTGATATCCTGGTGATGACAGGGGACCTGACCCAGAACGGCACTTATCAGGAGTTCGAGGAGGCAAAAGAGTGGATAGACCGGATCGATTGCAGGAATAAAGTGATCGTTCCGGGAAACCACGACTCCAGGAATGTCGGTTACCTGCTGTTCGAAGATATTTTCAAAACAAGGTATCCATGCTGTTCTCTTGATGGGGTCACGGTCGTGGGAGTGGATTCATCCCAGCCTGATGTCGATGATGGGCATATCGGCAGGGAGAGGTACGGCTGGATCGCTGAGAGATTTAACTCTAAACTCAACATGGACCTCAACTCTAACTTCAAAGAGTCTGATCTCAAAGTTTTCGCACTCCACCACCACCTGATCCCTGTGCCAATGACAGGACGGGAAGAAGAGATACTAGTGGATTCCGGTGATGTGCTTGAACTGCTCAACCGGTGCGGTGTGGATCTTGTACTGTGCGGGCACAGGCATGTGCCATGGGTCTGGAAACTGAATGATATGTTTGTTGTGAATGCAGGAACAGCATGCTCGAAAAAGATCATGGCAAGAACGACCCAGTGCTACAACCTCATCGAGATCGAAAATGATGGGGGAGAGGATACAGGGAGGCGTATTCGGATCTACCGGGTGCTCCCTGCAGGAGAACGGACGTTGATCGTTGATTCAATTATGGATAAAAATAAAACTGAAAATGAAATCTGAGGCTGCAAGGTGTGAATATCGAAAGAACACTGATTGCATCTGCGAACCTGCTGCTGCCGGACGAACCCACATCTGCGCTTAATTCGGAATCAACCGCGGTTGTGGTCAAGATGCTAAGGGAGGTAAAACGCAAGACCACGATGATTGGCATATTCCATGACTGGTCTGTGGTACGGAAAGTGGCTTACCGCGTTATTGTTGTGAAGAACAACCAGATGGTTGGAACCGGAACACCAGGGGATATCCCTGGTAGTGGTACAGGTGATTGATATAAGGTTTGAGTGAGTGATATGAAACTTGGTATAATAAACGGACAGATAATAACACCGGATGGTGTTATCGAAAAGGGATGTGTGGGGAT
>SWBY01001420.1_pt1 | contig 18281 bp, 18 predicted proteins | sample 4693071 | NCBI WGS metagenome assembly SWBY01 (sample SAMN10267273, study PRJNA491770) | bioreactor metagenome | isolation source: DHS bioreactor inoculated with marine methane seep sediment | place: Japan: Omine Ridge, Nankai Trough | collected 2006-05-06 | reverse complement strand
CTGTTTCATTTTTCCTCAATGTGCCTAATGTTTGGCGTGTGCGGCGGGATCGGAACGATCACGCCAAGACAAACAGCCTAAACCCTGAACCGGAAGGTTCAGGACAAAAGTACCTAACAACCCTACAGCCGACACGCTTGTTAGGTGAAATTTCATTCATTTACTTCCGACATATTTTTCATTTTATGTTTAATATTAACGTAATATTTTTTACTATTGTATATCACAACCTTGTTAACTAAAGGTACAACCTTTAAGTAATATTCATTAGTTAAATCATAATGTTTTTGAAACATTTCTTTTGATTTCATATTGGTTAGGAAAGGTAATTCTTCTAATAGATTTAATGAGTCTGAAGATGTGAAATTGTCAGAAGTTGAAATTATGGACAATTCAAATAAGTCGGGAATCCATTTTTCTTTTGTTTCATTATCAAAACGTAAGATTTTTTTTATGAACTTAAAAAGTTCCTTAGGCATTTCTTTTGCTGATTGATTAGGTTTAATGTAACCCATATAATTGAAATTAAGTTTCTTTCCATTGTTGTTCATTATCAATTTTTGTTTAAGATCACCGAAAACAGAAGCTTCATTATAATAAGGTAAATATTCCGTTTCCTGAATTTCTTTCAAGAAATCATTACTAATCAATTCATTAAGCTCAATTTTAGATAACTGATATTTCACAAAGCATCTTTGATGGATATCATATTTTATCATTTCACCACTATTGAATAACACAATGAATGGTTCATCATCAGTGAATACAGTTTTCCTATCATCTGTAATATAAATTCGTAGCAACTCATTATTAAAAATAACGTATTTACTACAACTCATAATAAAGCAAACTGTAACTAATAAAAACAATAACACCGTTTTTTTATACATCAATTTCACCTAACATCTGTACTCACGCCAGAAAAAAGTGTACATAACAAACTATAGTTATAAAAAAAAGTGTACAATAACTTTTCTGGTTTTCATTTTCTAAAACACCACACCCCTGTAATACTTATGCAAATCTTTCAAAGAGTTGGCTTTCCGATGGATTCGGGAAACGATCTCTATCTCTTTCACTTTATCTATCGTAACTTTTCCGCATTCTATTTTCTTTGTATTTTCCGATTCAATTTCAATTTATTTGTTTTCTCAATAAACATAAAATGCATAATATTTCCAAAAATAAACATATAAAATCAAGATTAAATTTAAACGGCAATTCGAGTTGTTGTTTTGAATCAAATTTTGTCAATTTATTCGTACTTTACGCATCCTATAGCACTCCCAGAACAATTTACAAGGCACATTGCTAAACTTCATCCCGAAATTCATCAATTAGGTTCAAATAGTAGTACTTCGATTCCTCTTGGATTGTGATATAAAAGAAATGCAGAACGCTGTTTGCATTTGAAATTAATTCAAAAATAATACAAATTAGGAATCAGATTCCCAAAATATATAAAATTGAAATATTGATGACTGAAAGATATATTCAGGGTTGCAGAAGGAAATGATGCACTCTGTTCCAGTAGTATAATTTGCCTGCTTGAAAGCTGGAAAGGTTGAAGTTTGCAGAAAGATGCTTTAGCTGCACTAACTGCTTTAATAACAAAGGATGAAATGTAATATTTTATAGCAAATAATTGAATGTTTACACTTTTAGGCAGATAAATTATAGGCACATCTACGCTTTTGAGCATGTAAAAAATTTTAGATATTCGTTTTTTGCACTTGGCTTGTAAGAATACTACACTTTTTCACACTTGGTTTGTAAAAATTTTGCACTTTTCTGCACATAATTTTTGGAAATATTACATTAATTATACATGATTTTCAGATTAATACGCTTCAGTTTCTCAATTTCTCACAATCTCATTTTCTTTCACTAAAATTCCCACTCAACTCCAACTATCGGCAATAACCCCCATTGGTATACTTCTTTAACTTCTTGGTCTTCATTATTCCAGAAATATTCTGCAATATTCTTTTGATTATAGGCATTCCAAACACTGGCATAGATCCAACGCAAGCTCATTTCCAATCCTGGAGTTGGTTTATAACCACCTTCAAAAATGATGATCATCCTGTTATCGTAGTTTCTATCTCGCTATTTTTCCATCGTCACTTTTGTACCGTGATCGGAAATAAGTTGCACTTGCCAATCCATAAACATTCTCAGCCAATTTCTTCTGTAAGATCACTTCCACTCCTCGACTCAGAGCTTGTCCATCGTCATTTAGATCATCATAATTATTAAAGAAATTATCATCAATTATAAAAATTCCGGGTTGGTCAGGATCAGTTGTGAAATTGCTATAATCTTTTTGATATGCTTCAATAACTAAACGCGTATCTTCCGAAAGCAGGTGTTCTAAACCGATAATATAATGAGTTGCGTAGGGGTTCTTAAGCTTTTTATTTTCAATGTTTTGAGATAGAAGCAATAATGGTAAATTTTGATGGAAGATTCCTGCTGATGCGTTCAATGATGTTTTTTCGTTGAATCTATATTTACAAGAAAATCTTGGGGAAATAGTTGTTGACGTTGTCCCAGAAAACTGGTCCAAAGTTAATGTGTAAAATAGTTTGAAATGTTTCTATATAATTTTAACTTGATTTTATTTAGAGTTTCAGATTATGCACAAAACCTTATTAAGAGGAGTGTATGAAGTCAAGATTCAGTATTAATAAGATCATTAAGATAGTAAAAGAGGGCGTAATAGACAAAAGTTTGTTGCTAAAAACATAGTTAAATATATCTGAGTTGGATATTTAAATACGTATTTTTATTTAGGAGAATAAAAAATGAGCAATAAACATTGTCCCAAGTGTAAATCTTATAATACAAAAAAATGGTAAATGGAAGAACAAACAACGTTATCAATGTTTACACTGTAATTATATTTTTGAGAACCGACGAAGACAAAAAACAGCTTTTGCACAATCATTATGGAATCAATATGTTTATGAAAAACAGACCTATGGATCATTAGCGAAGAAGTTTGGTCATATTAACCACAAGCGTATCCATCGGCTTTATGTTCTATCTAAACTTCAGTTACCAAAGAACAGAAGAAAGCGTAGAAAATATTGGTCAACCCCAATGCTCATTCCAGCAGCACCCAATGAACTCTGGTCTATGGACTTTGTTGCTGATCGCATTGAGAACGGACGAAGACTCAGGATTTTTAACTTGATAGATAATTATACTAAAGAATGTGTTGGAAATATCGTAGACACCTCTATCGGAGGTTGTCGAGTTGCAAGAGAGCTTGATAAGATAATTGAATTTCGGAATAAACCCAAAGCTATTGTTTGTGATAATGGACCTGAATTTACGAGTGGTAAAATGTTTGATTGTTCTCAAGAAAGCGGTGTCGATCTGAGTTTTATTCAACCAGGTAAGCCACAGCAGAATGCTTTTGTTGAGAGTTTTAATGGAAGAATGAGAGATGAGTGTCTGAATGTTAATTTATTTAATTCACTTACAGAAGCAAGAACAGTAATTGCAGAATGGACAGAGGATTATAATAAGATCAGACCTCACAGTTCTCAGGGTTATTTAACTCCAGAGAAATTTAGATTGACTTTTGAAAAGAAAGCTAAAGGAATTAACACATTAAAGGTGGCCTAAAAAATGGGGACCCTCAAAATTACTGGAAAGCAAAAATAGTGTACATAGATACCACAAGTATTCATTGAAAAATCAATATAGCTAATATTGGAATCTGCTTAACATGAAATATACATACCAAAATTGCGATTATTAATATAATTATTTTATATTTCTAGGCTACTCCAATCTTTAACCTTTACTCCATTTTCACAATCGGTCACAATATTCTTCTCAATCAAACCAATTTCAACTTGTAAATAATAACTATTTTATTTTTCATTATTCCTCACAATTTTATATATATTTACAGACTTATTTGAATATGCTAATTTTAATGATGGAATATCATTATAATTATTATTATTAAATCTTTTACTTTGGATAAAATAATCTGCATGAATCACTTTCATTATACTGTCCTGCTTCACAATATTTTTACTTCCCAAGAAATTATTTATTAATTTCCATCTTTGATTAGTTATCTCTTTATTTTTTTCAAAAATGAAATTATCACCTTCGGCAAATGCTTGTAATCCACTTAATGCTGAATATGCAAAAAAATTACCTACATTCTCTCCACTTCTTTCGTGGAGAAAAAACCTTCTGTCAGAAATAAAAACTTCACTTGAATTAGCATTTGTTTTTAACCATTTCATCGCTTTCCATTCATGTAAATCTACTGTTGCTCTTGTATCCCATATTTTTTTATTATCTCTACTTATATGACACCAATCTGTTTCTATAAATTCATTTATTAGATCATAAAAGTTAAACAATCCAAACATAATTATTAAAATAAAAATATTTCTAAATCTTAAAATATTTTTACTATAAATAAAACTCTGCAAGTTTTTATTAAATATAAAAAAATATAAGAATATTATTCCTGTTAAAAAACCAACTAGCAATATGGAATATTTTAATGAATACATCTTGAATAAAATAGATTCATTTGAGTTATGAAATAGAAGAATAACAAATACTAATGTAAATATAATGTTCAGTGCTAATAGTTTATAAATCTTGATATCATCTAATACATTACTGTTGCGCACCCGATACAATATTATCATTATTATAAACAGCAGCATTATCCTTGAATACCAGAAAAAATATAAATTACCTCCAGAAAAAACAAATACCGCTTTTAATAAGAATGATATCATAATGAATATAAAAGAATAAATTATGATTCCATTGATTTTTTTTAAATATTTATATATCTTATTATTTAAAAATACCAATATTATTCCAATAGCTATTATCGGATCAATTAGAAATTGCATAAAATCTTTAATTGTTCTTATTATGGCATAAATTATATACAATAGATATTTAATACTTATTAGTTTTGTTGTTTCGATATCAACATATTGATTAATTTTTGATATTATTATACTTAGATCCTGAACCTTTAATGTTCCACTAGATCCATTATATATTGTTATTTTTAGTATAAAAATTATAATTATTACACCAATACCAATAAATAGAGTTTCTCTATCGTATTTTTTTAATATTACCATTATAATTAATAATGAAACGGGGATAATAATTAACAAATGAGCTTTAGTGGAAAATATGATTAGAAGTATTGACAGAAAATATATTACGTCAATATTCTTTTTTTGCACAAATGAAGAATATACTATATAAATAAACAAAATAAAGGAACTAAAACCAAAAAACATGCTCAAAGGATTATAGTATAAATGTTCAAGATATCCACTTGTAAGATATTTCGAAGCCATAAAAAACAATAGAACACCAAAAATAATTACATGACCAATTTTTAATTTAGCTATTTTTATTCCACCAATTACAAAAATAGAAATTATAATAAACCAATCGAATAAAGGTTCTAAATAAAAGTGTATATTAAAAGGATCTATACCAGTAAATAAATATAAATTTGCTTGATAAAAATTTTGTAACATATGATATGAAAAAGGTAATCCGATAAATCTAGAATCGACTAAGCTCCCACCACCTAAAAACCTTAAAACACTCCATGTGTTTCCTACAGTCCATAAAGAATCTTGATAATAAAGACCATATCTTAATAATGATGGAGGGTGCACTGATAATGTGAAAAGAATAAAAAACAATGACACACATAGGCTATAAAAGGCAATTATATTAATATTAATATAAATTGATGTTTTTGTAATAACTTTTTTTTTTTGTTTAATAATTTTATATATGGAAATTATAGAGACTAGGATTAATAAAATCGGAAGATATATAAATCCTATCGATTTACCCCCAATAGATAAAATAAATAAAACAGCGAAACTTATGGGAATTCCTAATATCATTTTTGATATATTGTTTAGCCTTATTGAAATAAACAATTCTGAAAATAAAAATCCTGGAAGTAATATAAATAGCAACTGAAATAATATAAATTTCAAAATATCAACATATAAAAAATTATATGTTATTACTAACAGGCAATAAACAATAAGAAGAGGAGCAAATACAATATATTCATTATGCAAAATTCTTTTTATACTCATAATTTATTTATTCCTTTCGTTTTAAACGAAAACCTTGAATGACCCACGTAACTAATTACAGTACAAATCAAAATTACTATGGCAGCTGATATCTGAGGTTGTATTTTAACTGCCTCCGCAAAAATTGGAAGCAATATTAAACTTAAACAAAAGATGACAACATAAGTAAGACAAAACCGAAGAAATTCCCTTATAATACCTTTTCCTTTGGCCTTTGATTTAAAAGTGACATACATATGAAAAATAAGATAGAAATATTTCAAACTATTTTACACAATTTTACACATTAACTTTGGATCAGTTTTGGGGGACAACATCAATCTTTTCCAAAATTTCAGCTTGTTTAAGAGCATCTTTATACCTGTGCTTTCTAATTTCATAATCATCCAAATTATCCACAAAATGTTTTATCTCTTCTAAGAAATGATCACTTGCAGCTAATGTTCTAATTTCAATTTGATCTTGTTTTTCTATTGTTAATTTAGATCTATATTCAGCTGGAATTGAAAAAGCTCGATCTAAAGTAAGTTGTCCTTTAGTACCCCAAATCGAATATGAGTTTTTATAAAAATTATTAAAGCCAAATGCAAGAACTGCAGTCTGACCTTCTCCAAAATCCATCAAAACAGTACCGTTGGTTTCAACTTCTTGATTAAAAGATGATATGCATGAGTGAATGGAAATTGGCTCTCTTTTGAAGAAAGTTCGAGCTGCGTGAATAACATAAGCGCCAGCATCCAAAATTGCTCCGCCCCCAAGTTTTTTTGAATACCGAAAATTATCTTTTGCTAAAGGAGGAAAACCGAACCAAGCTTGGAACAAAATTGGTTTCCCAATATCACCAGATGCTATTACGTTTCTGACTTCCTGGTGCTGAGTATGGAACTGATACATAAAGCCTTCCATTAAAGCAAGTCTTAATTTCTTACATTTCTCCACTAATATTCTTGTTTCGTTTAACGATATTGTTAATGATTTCTCACATAAGATATGTTTACCAGCCTCAGTAGCCTTCATGGCTATATCAAAATGAGTTCCAATCGGTGTAGAAATATAAACCGCATCTATATTTTGTGATAAGAGTTCTTCCATTGTATTGCTTGGATGACAATCAAAAGATATTGCCTGACTTTTAGATTTCTCATTATCAATATCATAAACAGATATTAATAAAGCATTTTTACATTTTATTATTGCAGGTATCACACTTCTTACAGCAACATAACCTAATCCAACAATACCAAATTTAATATTTCTCATAAAATTAAACCCACTCAATCAACGACAAAACACTTCTTAACTCTACATTTTCTGTAGAAGCAAATCGCACAAAGGATTTTAATTGATGAAGAGTCATCCAAGTATAGTTTGAACCTACACTATCAGGTATCTCATCTGTATAAATCAGCATGTTTTTATTCTCTTCACGATAAAACCTTCCACCTTCTTCACTTTGCATACTTTGGTAAACACAATTCCTGGGATTTTGAAAAAATGATAGAAACTTAACTTCCTCATTGGTTTGATAATTTTGAGGGATTGCTTGGACTGTTGGCGCCATTTCCATATTATCAATCAAGCCACATTCCATTTTAAACTGAACAAGAAAATGTAATACATTATTAATTTCCTTACAAGCAAGCCCAATAATACCAGGATTACTTTGTTCTATAATGGGTTGATCCCAAAGCTTTACTTCTCTATGACTGGCATTAATCCCCACCCCATGCACACTGAAAAAACGTTCGTCTTCTCGTGAAATAGAATCATCGCACACTTTCCAGCCTTTCATATCAGACAAAGGTATGAATTTCTTACTGACAATACATTTATATCTTTCATTAGTAAATCCATTTAGTATTTCATCAAACTTATGATAGGATCTAGAGTTTGGATGTGCAGATTCCACATTCTTTAAAGCATAGTCGCCTATCTTCTTCTTTATAAATTTGGATTTTGTCAGACAATCTTTAAGTAAATCTAAATTTATAGATTTATTTTGAGTGGGACATAATGGAGCGAAATGAATATTTGAAATTACGCTTCTGGTATCCATATTAACTATATTATCTTTCTTGGCAAAATATAGAATTTGACCTAAAGTCATCCACTTATAATTTTCAGTATATTCAATTTCCTCAGTTTCAGGCACAAGTACAATCATATTTCTATTTCTTTTATGATAAAAGCGAGTTCCTTGTTCACTTTGAAATCGATCTATTATAGGAACAACCTTTTTATCGCCATTAAAGTATTCAATAAATTTAGTACTTTTTCCACCATGAATTTTTAAAAAGTTACTACGAGTTGCCTGTACAGTTGGAGATAACTGATAAGTATTAATATTTCCAGGTTCAGCCTTTGCTTGCACTAAAAAATGAATGACATTAGCAATTTTCTTGATAATAAATCCCAATATTCCGATCTCTGGTTGATCAAGAATTGGTTGAGTCCAAGACTTAACACCTGAATATTCTGTGTTTATTTCTAGTCCCCGTACTGTAAAAAAACCACTTTTATGATGAGTTATTGTACTGCTATCTTTACAATAGTTCCATTGTGCTAGGCCAGATAAAGGAGTTTTTATTACATCAAAAATTTGATTGGAATTTAGGCAATCAATCCACTTAACAAGTTCATCAACAGAATTTTCCTCAGTCTCATATATTAAAGAGGATATGTACAAATCCAAATTGATATCGTCATCCTCATAATAAAGGATGTTCCTCAAGTCACGACGTAATTTATTTAATTCAATCATCCTGTGACACTATAGATAACTTTTAATACATCACTCATTGCATCTAGACAATAATTAAGACCTTCATCGGCTAAGTCAGCATAAAAAGGTAACCGAACTAATTTGTTACCCAATTCTTCAGTTATAGGAAGATCCTTTGCGATATAGCCAAACTTTTTACCCATTGGTGAAGAATGTAACGGCATATAACCAATGTAAGCATACACATTTCTCTCTCGCAAAAGATTTATAAACATTTCTTTATTATTTTGTGTATCAAATATTATCCAAAAGGCATGATGATTTATTTCCATGTAAGATTCAACTTTAGGAATTCTTAATACTCCTTTTGCAACATATGGCTGTAAAAGTATATTATATGCTTCTGTAATTTTCGATCTTTTTTCCTTTATCTCTTTCTCATTCTCAATTTGAGCATAGAGATGAGCAGCCAAAATATCCGCTAATAAAAAACTAGAGCCATAATCAACCCAGTGATACTTGCTTTTTACACCGTTTAGTACCAGCGATCTATCAGTTCCCTTTTCTTGTAAAAAATTAGCCCTTTCTATCCATTCAGTTCTGTTAATGACAAGGGCTCCACCTTCTCCACAAGTAATGTTTTTTGTTTCGTGGAAGCTATAGGCGGCTAAATCCGCCCATGCACCAGTAGCTTTTCCCTTATAGTAACTTCCATAAGATTGTGCTGTGTCATGCATTACAATTAGATTATGTTTTTTTGCGATTTCCATGATTTTATCTATTATACATGGAATTCCAGCATAATCAATTGGAACAATCATCTTCGTTCTAGATGTAATTAAATTTTCAATTTTATTGTAATCTATGTTCATTGTATCCGTATCAACTTCACAAAAAATCGGTTTTGCACCACGCAATACTATTGCATTAGCTGTTGAACTGAAAGTATAAGACGGAAGTATAACTTCATCATCAGCTTCCAAATTTGCTAACAAAGCACCCATTTCAAGGGCAGCTGTCCCTGATGGTACCAAAAAAACATCTCCCAGAATATGCTTTTCTTTCATCAATTCAATGCACAATTTTCCGAATTTGTGATTACCACAATGTTGTTTATTTTTTAATGCATTTAAAATATTATTTTCTTCATTTCCTGTTAAATACGGTTTATTAAATAGTATTTTCATAGTCTTTTTTCCAAACATGATAATAATTTATCACTTCTTTAATGTTAAAGTTATTATTTTCATAAAATCGACAAGCGAGTAAATTACGTTTTTGCGTTGCTACTTCAACTTCATTTATTCCAATATCAAGTAAATAACTTTTTATTGCATCTAATAACATGGAACCAATATTTTTTCCCCTTTGGGATGAATCAACAGCAATCATATTGATTGTAGCATTATTTATACCATGTTTTAGTGTTGCCATACCATAAATTGTGTTATTCATTTCAAACACAAATACAGAATCAGCAATTTTCAATTTAACAGAATTCACTATCAAGGCTTCATATAATCTTCTAAATTCTAACGTTGTGAAATTATTGTCATATTTAAATCTTGAGTACTCAGCACTTTGAATAGCTAAATCAATTAATTCATTTGATACTTTACCATTATTTAATCTTTTAATGTGTTTGGATGAATGTTTAATTGGTTCCGAGATTAAATTCATCTTATAAAGAATTCTTCTATCTATAATATATCTTTCAAGAATCTCTTCTTTATCAAGTGTATCGTTAATCATAATATAAATCAAATCATAACCAGTCTCGAATTTGTTATTAAGCAATATCAATATTTGATCAGGTTTATATCTTGTGCATACTATTTTACCAATTTTCTTATTGAAAAATTTTGAATCCCAATCTAAATTTTCAAATTTATTATTCATATTAATAATTTGGTTAAAACTGATTCTTTCATAACAGCATTAAATAATATTTATTTTATTCTTAACAATGTATAAAGGTCTTTTTTTGGTTTGTTCAAAGGTTTTCCCAATATATAAACCAACTACACCCAATATGAAAATTATACAACCAGATAAGAACCAAATAGATAGTATCAAACTAGTATAACCAGAAACCAAAATATTGTTTACAAAATACTCTTTTAGAACCCAGATACTCATGATTATCGAAACAATAACGATCCCTATCCCAATAAATACAGTTATTTTTAAAGGTTTATCAGAAAAAGCAATCATATTATTAAATGCAAGTCTTGTTAATGACTTCAATGTATATGAAGATTTCCTAGTAGTTCTTCTTGAGTGCTCAACTTCAATCTTTGTTTTTGTAAAGCCAATCCATTGTACAAGAGTTGGAAAATATCGTATATAATCTCCCATTCCTAAGATCGCTTTTATTGCTTTCTTGTTATATATTCCAAAATTTGCTATTGTGTTATCTTGTTCTGTTCCAGTTAAAAAACTGAATATTTCATAAAAACATTTAGAATACATTTTTTTTAAAAAATTATCATTTCTTTTAATCCTTTGAGCAAAAACTATATCATAACCTTCTATTGCCTTATTATATAAATTTATTACTTCTTCCGGATTATCTTGTAGGTCACAATCCATTACAACAATCCACTCTCCTTTTGCAAATTCCAATCCAGCTGTTATTGCGTAGTGCTGTCCGAAATTTCGTGAAAGATTAATTCCCTTTATTCTTACATCATTTGAAGCTAATTCTTTGATAATCTCCCAATCATCTTGGGGACTACAATCATTAACTAATATAATTTCAAAATTACAATTTATTAATTCAAGAGTTTTTATTAATCTATCGCAAAGTTCCTTCAATGTCTCTGGAGATGAGTAAACAGGTGAAACAATAGATATGTTGATTTCTTTCTTATTCATAATCTAACCGTTAAAATTAAACCTGCAATAATCAAAAATAAACCTAAAATTTTCCCAAGAGTGAAAATCTCACCTAAAAATAGATTACTAAAAATCAGTACTAAAACAAAAGCTAAGCTCATAAAGGGATATGCTGTAGATATTTCAAATTTTGTCATAGCAACCATCCAGAATAAACTTGCAATAAATGCGGCTAAAAAACCGCTTAAAATGAATGGATCCATAAATAAAGCAAATAAGAATGATATTTTCTCAATAATACTATCAGGTATAGCTCCCTTGATATTCATTCTCCATTTTATTATCAACTGTCCATATACTGTGAATAATATACAGCCTAATATATATGTGTATTTTAGCATTAAGAGTTATAATTCCTATCTATCCATTTCAAATAATCACCAGAGACCACATTATCCACCCAATTAGAATTATCCAAATACCAATCAATTGTTTCTTTAATCATATTCTCAAATGTATATTTTGGTTCCCAGTCCAGATCTTTTCTAATCTTGCAAGCATCAATGGCGTAACGCCTATCATGTCCTAATCTATCTTTCACATATGTTATTAATGAGTGTGGCTTCTCTAAATAATCAAGAATGTGTTTAACAATTTCGATATTCTGGATTTCATTATTACCACCAATATTATAAATTTCGCCTTGTTTTCCTTTATTTAAAACAATCCAAATAGCATCACAGTGATCTTCCACATAAAGCCAATCCCGTATCTGTTTACCATCACCATATATTGGAAGTGGTTTGTCATTAATAGCATTATGTATTATCAAAGGAATCAGTTTTTCGGGAAATTGATATGGACCGTAATTGTTTGAACATCGAGTAATCAAAGTTGGAAATCCGAAAGTGTCAAAATATGATTGTACTATACAATCAGCAGAAGTTTTAGAGGCTGAGTAGGGTGAATGAGGTTGGAGAGGAGTTTTTTCCGTAAATTTGATATCTTTATTGTCTTCTGGCAATGTCCCGTATACTTCATCGGTAGAGACCTGTAGAAATCTTTTATTTGAAGAATTATTGCCCCAAAATCTTTTAGCTACACTTATCAGGGTTGCTGTACCCATTACATTTGTTTCAATAAAAATATTTGGGTTATGGATAGAGCGATCCACGTGAGATTCAGCGGCAAAGTTAATCACAGAATCGAAACTGTATTCTTTAAAGAGAAACTCAACTAGCTCCTGGTTGCAAATATCGCCTTTGATAAACTTATAGTTTTTATTATTCTCTATTGCTTTAAGGTTTTCTGGATTGCCAGCATAGGTTAGTTTATCCAGATTTACTATAAAAATATCTTGACTCATTTTGAGGAGGTATTGGATAAAATTTGCTCCGATAAACCCAGAACCACCTGTTACTAGAATTGTTTTCATATCAACGTCCTTGAAAGTTTTTTAAGGTATAATCCATATTCACTTTTGCCGTATTTCTTGGCATTTTCTAATAATGTTTTCTTATTGATAAAATCCATCCTATAAGCAATTTCCTCAATACAAGCAATCTTCAATCCTTGCCTTTTCTCAATAATTTCAACAAACTTGGCTGCTTCCAGTAAAGATTCATGAGTCCCTGTATCTAACCATGCCATTCCTCTTCCCAAGGGTGTTAATTTCAGATTTTTACGTCTTAAATATTCTTGATTTACTGATGTTATTTCAAGCTCTCCTCTAGCGGAAGGTCTAATATTTTTTGCAATATTAACAACGTCGTTGTCGTAAAAATATAATCCTACAACAGCGTAATTTGATTTGGGAACTTTTGGTTTTTCTTCAATTGATATAACGTTCCAATTTCGGTCTACCTCAGCCACGCCATATCTTTCCGGATCATTCACATAATACCCAAATATATTTGCTCCTTCCTTAAGTGTTGCAGTTTGTTTCAATAAGCTTTGAAAATCGAGCCCATAGAAAATATTGTCTCCCAAAATCAAACATACACTATCATTTCCTATAAAATTTTCTCCAATCGTAAACGCTTGAGCAAGCCCATCTGGGCTTGTTTGTTCAGCATATTCAAACCTTAATCCCAAGTTTTTACCTGAACCAAACATATTTTCAAAGCTTGGTAAGTCTTGAGGGGTTGAGATTATTAATATGTTCTTGATGCCTGCTAACATTAAGATAGAAAGCGGATAATAAATCATTGGTTTATCATATATCGGTAAAATCTGTTTAGAAACAGTGAATGTAAGTGGGTGAAGACGGGAGCCAGCACCACCAGCTAGAATTATTCCTTTCATGAAAAAAACTCCTTTTTTTTATGATTTATGTACTGTAAGGGTGCTAATTCACCACCATCCCACAAGTGTAATTAATAACTAATACCTGCACCTTCAATCTAGCTTATCGCAAATGGCGAAAAGTCATGACTCCTGTAAAATCAATAAAATCTGAAGGATTATCATTACATGAATAGGTATTTCTTTAATATTAATTCAGCGCAATATAGCTTTAACCAAAATTTCAGCCGAAAAACCAATAATCATTTTTAATCTCTGTACAAATTAATTTTGGGCAATTTCTCTTTTAAAGAACTTTAATCCTCACATTCCATCAGATAATTAACTTTGTTCAACATGCATATATTAGCATAGTCCAACTTTCCCCACTCAATCAAATCATCTGAGACAGAAACAATCTATGACAATCCCATTTATAGTGCACTCTATTGTCCAGATAAAAATACCGTATGTATAAGTTAACATTTAGCTAGCTCTCAAATTTCTTTTATTTTCCATGAATACTTCGTCCAGAGTTGCATAGTACACAGAACAGCTCAATCACTTCACGAGCGAGTATCTTCTAGGAAAACTCAAGAACGATTAATCTACCATTTAGATAAATGGGAGTTGAATGATAAAATATCTCAGAATCTATTACAGGAACAATGTGACAAAATATCACGATCTCCTGAATTATTTCTAGGAAATCAGTTAATAATAAGTAAATTAACTGGCTTATGATTAAGATTAAACCGTTAATGAGAATTATTTCAAATAAAAAATAGGGAAAGTTATTCAGCTTTCTCTATTTTTTGTGTGTTATTGTATATAATACTCCATTTCTAAAATTCCCACTCAATTCCTATAACCGGCAGCAAACCCCATTGGTAAACTTCTTTAATTTCTTGTTCCTCATTATTCCAGAAATATTCTGCAATATTCTTTTGATTATAAGTATTCCACACACTGGCATAAATTACAAGATTAGTCTTATTAAAGAAAAAGCGTTTATCCAGGCGAATATTCAAAGAGTGGTAATCCGGATATCGTTCCTGATTGATTTTTGTCGCATCCAAAACAGCATAGCCATTTGCTTCTGACAGTAGCTTGTCAATTGGAGTGTACGGTACACCACCGGCATAGATCCAACGCAGACTCATTTCCAATCCGGGTGTTGGTTTATATCCACCTTCGATACTAACTATCATCTGGTTATCATAATTTCTATCACGCCATTTTCCGTCGGCACTTTTGTAGCGGGAACGGAAATATGTAGCACTGGCCAAGCCATATACACTTTCTGCCAATTTTTTCTGTAAGATCACTTCCACACCTCGGCTTAATGCTTGTCCATCATCTGCTAGATTTTCATAATAATTAAAGAAATCATCATCAATCACGAAAATTCCTGGCTGGTTAGGATCTGTGGGAAAATTACTGTAATCTTTTTGATATGCTTCCACAATTAATCGAGTATCACTTGAAAGCTGGTGTTCAATTCCCACAATATAATGAGTTGCATAAGGATCTTTCAACTCTTTGTTTGCATCGTTTTGAGATAGTAAAAGTAGAGGAAGATTCTGATGGAAAATTCCTGCAGAAGCGTTCAATGATGTTTTTTCATTGAACCTGTACTTACAGGAAAATCTTGGTGAAATAGTTATGTTTTCATTCAGGGAAAAATAATCTGCTCGCACTCCAAAAGTTGTTTTAAAAAATTGAGAATGATCATAATTTAGACTTACAAATCCACCAATTTTTTGGGCTGCAACTTTATCTTCCATAATTAATTCTGGCGCTGTTCCGCCAGTTGCATTGGTTGTAGCTGCCATATAATTATCGTAGTCATGCAGCAAATATTTGGCATCGATTCCAAAATCTAAACCGATTTTTTCGGTAAGACGTTTAAAACTCACATTTCTTAGTTTCAATTCTGTTTCATTGGTACGGTTTTTTATGTCGGGAATGTTACTTACTGGAGTTTTAAAAGTTTCCCAAAAATCTTCGTCATATTGCGAAGATGTAACAGAAAGTGATGTATTGGAAAACGATGATTCATTCCAAACTGCGCGCCAGTTCAAGCCATAAGTTCCCTGATAGAGATCCTGATTCCCAAAGTGCGACATGGCATTTTCTGTAGCATTTTCCTGATCGGGAGCGTTATGATCATCTGAGAAAATAGCCAGGAATGACAGCTTCTGGAATGGATTAAATTCGTATGTGTATTTTCCCTGAATATCACCATACTCGGGAGCCGTTGAAGTTCCAATATCAATTGCTTCGATCAGATATTGTAAATAGCTTCTTTTCACAGCTAGAACTGCAGTACTTTTTTCAGATAATGGTCCTTCGAAAATACCACCAAAACCGATCCAGCTGAAATCGAGCTGACCATCAAATTCATTAGGATTACCATCCCGAAAATCAATCTCCATGATAGAAGAAAGTTTATCTCCATAAATCGCGGAAAATCCACCTGTATTGAACGTAACATCTTTAATAAAATCAACATTCAAAATACCAATCGGACCACCCGAAGATCCTTGATGCGGAAAGTGGTTAATGTTGGGAATTTCGATATTATCGATGAAAAAAGTATTTTCCATGGGATTCCCACCCCGAACTATCAGATTATTGCTCTGGTCATTCACTTTGGCCACGCTGGGCAGTGACATCATAATGCGGCTCACATCTCCGGCTGATCCGGGAGCACGGCGGATCTCTTCATTTGAGAAACTGATTACGCCTGTAGCTTGATTTTCCGTTTTAGTAAAATAATCCGTTTCCACGGTTATCCCTTCGATCTGAATTGCAGCTCTTTTAAGCTCTCCATTAACAAATGTTGTGCGGTTCGAGCGAATGATAACATCCGATTTTAACTGCGGTAGTGATCCAATTATCTGAAAAGCAACAGAATAACTTCCAACCGGCAGATTCATAATTTTATACTGTCCTTTTTCGTTGGTGTAAACTCCTTGCTCCAGCTCTTTTACAATTACCGTTACATTGGAAAGAGGATAACTCGTATCTACATCTACTACTCGTCCCATCAGATTCCCAACTTGTGAAAACAGAATTGAGCTCAAACCAATTAATACAACTAATAATACTAAAAATCTTACTTTCATATTCTCCTCTATTTTGTGTAATTTTTTATTAAAACTTCTACGAATTTCTTCTGAATATCTGCATCCTTCATTTCAACACCCAGGAATTGATCGAACAACTTTGGCATTATTCCGGTCAGCAGAAAAGCAGAAAATAGTTGCATCACGGCTAGTTTGCTTTCCATTTCATTTTCGAAGTTAAGAATGTTTTTGGTCAGCCCATGCAAATCAGTAAGAAATTCATTCATCTTTTGTACAGAATTAGTGCTGAAATCACTTTTTATAAAAGTATCTGTGAGATGTGCTTTGGTCAGATTTGGATAGTTGATCGCACCTTGAATAGTGTCCTCAAGAAAATTCTGCAAAGCTTGTCTTGTGTCAGACTGCCACATTTCTTCATAATCATTGATGTTGTTAACAAAACTTTCATTCAATGTAGCATTCATGACTAATTCAAAAAGTTGTTCTTTGGAACCGAAATGATAGTTGATTGCTGCAATATTCACACCAGCCTGATCAGCGATTTTGCGTACAGTTGCACCTTGCAGACCTTCTGCTTCGATGCACTCGATCGCTGTAAAGATGATCTTTTGCTTAACTTCATCACTGCTCATGTATATCTCCTTTTTTGGAAAATTAAACGCTTATTTGAAACACCTGTTTGAAAAAATAAAAGACGATTAATATGGTCAAGAAATTTATTAAGAACGGAAGTTTTTAAATTAGAAATTGTGGCAAAGATTTACTTCATAATACTAGTTTGAGAGCTTTATAAATTACTTCAAGCTACAATCATCAACACAAAGACAACAACCACATAAATTACGGTCAACCTGATTTTCAGTAGTTGTTCAGGATCAATATTATAGACCTTCCCAAAGCTATTAAGGGCTATATCTACGATAATAATGGCAATAAGAATGATCAGCCGGAAACTCTTTTGTAATAGTGAAAGGATTGAAAATGAGATCAGCCAGATGAGCGTTCCCCAAATGAAATTAGTTAATCTTTCTGTGTTTTCACGTTGAGCTTTTTCAGCACTGCTTTCATGGCTGGCTTCGGCTTGCAGCTTTATGCGTTGAGCTAATTCTTCTTCCAGTTTATTCATTTATTTTACCTAATGGCTAAAATCAATTTGGTTTTGTTTAAATGTCAATAATGAATTGACGGCTAGATGTACATAAAAAAAAA
>SWBY01004827.1_pt1 | contig 18378 bp, 11 predicted proteins | sample 4693071 | NCBI WGS metagenome assembly SWBY01 (sample SAMN10267273, study PRJNA491770) | bioreactor metagenome | isolation source: DHS bioreactor inoculated with marine methane seep sediment | place: Japan: Omine Ridge, Nankai Trough | collected 2006-05-06 | reverse complement strand
CGATATAGTATGTATTACCCGCTGTGAAACTCAATCCGGTCAACTGTGACTGAAAATCACCGGGCGTGTATCCCGGGGCGGAACAACTGTCATCGTTGCAGGCAAAGGGTGCACCACTGTCCGGACAGGTATTTTCATAGATATACAGCTTGGTATCGTAATCGGATACGGCCAGACATAAGGTCACATCCACCAGTTGATCGGCGGGTGCGGTATAGACATACACGACATCCGGAGACGTTGATCCGGTAAATGGACATACTTCATCGTAATCATCGTTATAGCCGGAAGTGCTGTTTGTATTGGAGTATGGGATTGCTCCAATAATGAGTGGATTACCACAGGTGTCACCGGGAAGAGTTGTGCTGGTGGGCGTAATTGTCGGTGTGTTTGAGGGGGTGCTGGTGGGGGTGAATGTCGCTGTATTCGTCGGAGTATAAGTGGGTGTGGGTGTACCGGTGGGTGTAAATGTTGGCGTGAAGGTCGGTAACGGTGTGGGCGTATATTCCACGGAAACGATTTCGAAGGCGAGATCCCACGGGATGGCTGTGGGTTGAGAAATTGGTTCACCTCCAACATATGTACTGCCGATTGACAGAGACGTTGGATTGTAAATTCTTACGGCGGCGTCATTGTAAAAATGTTCCCGGGTGGTCCAGCCCCAATCAAATTCAGGGGGATCTCCCGGATAGATCGCAGCGACACTCACCCAGAAAATATGGGTTCCAGAAGGTTGTGTGAACCATTGCCATTCGGGAATAACAAAATCGTACAGAAAACAAGATTCCACAATGTCAGGATAATAATCGCACCCGACATACGTCTCATTCAAAGTGTCCCGCTGAACCGTCCATTCCGCGACAATCTCACCGGGATGACTGAAAGGAGGGTCAACCTCTGCCGGTACATCCGTCCAGATACCGACATGGAACGATTCTGGCCCGGGATCCGGCGGTCCGGTATCACCCCATCCGCGATACGATCCCCACCAGCGTATCCGCATTATCGGCCGTTCATCCTGACAGAGCCAGTCATCGGCAGCCACCTGTGAGCCCTCATACCGGGAGATCTCGTCCCAACCCCAGAAACAGGAAGGTTCCGGAGATTCCGGGTTCAACTGCGGTGGTTGTGACCATTTCGGGGTCCACGCGATGGTGGGAGTGGAGGATGGTGTCGGGGTGGGCGTACTGGTGGGAGGCGGCGTGCCCCCGCATAAACCGAACACGAACAGGCAGTAGTTTCCACAGTTGCTTCCATACCCGTCCACCACAATATAATATGTTCCGGCGGCCAGGGTGAACGGACCCAGGGCGGAATCATAGGGGTTGGAATACGGACAGCCGGGTTGATAAGCACAATCATCATCATCGGAACAATACAGTTCTGTTGTGCAGTCGGAATCGACAACGGTCAGGACGGAATCATAATCGGTGGTCAGGCAGATCTGTACATTGTAGCAGGGTTCCACCAAAACCATTTTATACCAGGTGTCCGGCGCTGAAGTGACTCCCGGGCAGGTCGGGGAATACTGGTCGGTGTAACCACAGGTGTTGCCTTCCACATTCCAACTCATATTAATGAACATGGCATCCGTGCAATCGTCACCCTGAATGGAGGGTGTCGGAGTGGACGCCACCCCGCCGCTGGTATACCAGTAACCGGATTTCACCGTAAAAGTCGATGATGTCGTGACACCGATTGTTCCGGGTTGAGCCACGCTGTTGTTTACCTGGTATGACGTACTGGCTGATGGTGATCCACTATTGGAGAATACATCTTGGGGAATGGCATAGCTGGTGCTGGACCCGCCGGCAGCCAAACCCGGTGTGGACATCAGCAGAGCAATTAAGAGAACTGCCCCCACAAGGACTCTACATGAGCAAATCATACCATACCTGCTTTCATCTAAACGCCGGAACTCCGGCCACCTACTATTTGATTCTCACACGTTTTAGAATAATAAAAACCGATGACAAACACAAATTCTTTCAACTTTTTTTGACATTTCCGGATATCAGAGCCTAGACTTACATTAGATTGGTTCAAGTAAAATTATGATTCCCGGGAGGTTGTTGATGAAGCTTTTTACAATATCCTTTATCGTTTGTGTTCTATTATTTCCTTCAACACCCATTTCGGCCGGGGACAAAGCCGCACCGGTGCTGATCAACTACCAGGGAAGACTGCATGACAGTTCCGGGAATCCTCTTTCGGGGTCTCATGCCATGACCTTCAGTCTGTTCAGCGCGTCAACCGGCGGTTCAGCCCTGTGGACGGAAAGTCATACGGCGGGAAATTCCGTGCAAACCGATGCTGAGGGGATATTCAATGTCATCCTCAACAGCACCGGTCTTGCCACGGGGAATCTCGCAACAACAATTCGAGACTCAACCGAAGTGTGGCTTGAGATAGTTGTGGGTGCTGAAACCCTCAGTCCCCGGCAGAAACTGACAAGTTCAAGTTATGCACTGAGTTCCCCATGGTCCGGTCTGACCGGGGTTCCCGCCGGGTTTCAGGATGGGACGGATGATTACGGCACGGCAGGTACCGGGCTGGATGAAAGCGGCGGCAGTTTCAGCGTTGAACCCTCGTACCGGCTGCCCCAGGACGCCACAAACGGACAGGTGGCGAAATGGGACAGTACCTCAAGTACCTGGATAAAGGGTGATGATCTTGTGGGCACGACCTATTCCGCCGGAAGCGGATTAACCCTCACCGGTACAGAGTTCACCATCAATTTTGCGGGAACCGGCACAGCGGACACTGTCTCCCGGAGTGACCATACTCATGTGGGACAGAGCTGGTCCACCACCAATGCTCTCGGTTTGAAAGTTGAGACGTCAAGCGTTGTTTCCGGGGCCGTGGCGATCCATGGCAAAGCCAGCGGAAACAGCAACGTGACGGCCATCAAAGGTGAGATCAACACCGGTGCACAAGGCGCTATTGGTGTTTACGGCATAAATAATTCCACAACAGGAACCGGCGCAGGTGTTTATGGACGTACAAACAGTGCAACGAATTTTGCATCCGGCGTGAAGGGGTATGCCGCCGGATCAACAGGTGAAAACATCGGTGTATACGGTAAAACGGAATCGGATCAGGGATTTGGTGTTTATTCCTCCGGGAATGCCCACATAGAAGGAGATCTTAGCGTCAGCAACGATATTGCTGCAGGTGGCGACATTGCTGTGACCGGCAATGTGACATGGGGAGTGAAAACAGGATACATCACCCTGCCGGCCTCTGCTTTCCAGCGCACGAAAAACGACCGGGATTATGAAGATGTCGGTCACTATTACAAAACAACCACCGGTTCCTTCTCAGCACCTTACTCTAATTTTGCTGCCGTTCAACTGCCTCATGCTGCCACAATTACCCGGGTAACCGGTTATTTTTATACGGATGCCGCTATGGCTGAGGGAGATAATCGCGTGGCTCTGTACCTATATCGATCGAATTTCACCGGAACTGAACAGCAAATGGCTTCAATGGTCAACGGTGCGGTGCCTGGATCTTCCTTCTTTGAATTGTTTGATGACACGATTAGTAATGCTCAGATCAATAATCTAAGCTACTGCTATTATCTGGAATTTCTTACACCTGCAATGTTTCAGATCAATGGCGTGACAATACAATACACGTTCACAGCACCTTATTAGGCACAGCAACATGAAATATCTAATCGTTTCAATAATTATACTCACAATACTCATACCGGGGAGCGGAATTGTTAACGCTGATTCCCGGTCAGCCCCCGTGGAAATTCGTTATGTGGGAATGCTGGAAGACAGCAGCGGTACACCCCTATACGACACATTTAATATGGTTTTCAGTCTGTATAACCAGGTAAGCGGTGGTAATTTTGAGTGGCAGGAAAATCACACCGGCGGGAATGCGGTTCAGACCAATCAGGAAGGCGCATTTTCCGTCGTTCTGAACAGTACAGGGACCGCATCGGGCAATCTCGCCACACTGATCACAGACAGCACGGAACTCTGGCTGGAACTGCAGATCAACGGGGAGATTCTCTCACCACGGCTGCGCTTCACCAGTGCGGCATTGAGCATGAGTTCTCCCTGGTCAGGACTCACGGGAATTCCCGGTGATTTCGCTGACGGACTGGATTATATCGGAATATCGGGGACCGGAATCGACCTGACGGCTGAGCAGTTCGATGTCTCACCACTCTACCGCTTGCCACAAAGCTGCACGAACGGTCAGGTGGCAAAATATAACAGCGCCTCCGGGGTATGGATGGCTGCAGATGATCTTGGAGGTTCCTACTCGGCAGATCATGGATTGATGCTTTCCGGAACGGAGTTTCAAATCATTTTTGCTGGGAACGGCACTCTTTTGACGGCATCCCGCAGTGATCATGATCATGTGTCCCAGACCTGGAGCACATCCCTGAATACTGCTTTGAGCATAGAAACCAAGAGCGTTGTTGCAGAAGCTGCCGGAATTCACGGAATAGCCGGTGGAAATAGTGATGTGACGGCTGTAAAAGGTGAAATCAATACCGGTACTGCCGGGACCAGTGCGATTCACGGTTTGAATATCGCCGATACAGGCACAGGCAGCGGGGTGCTGGGCCGTACCAACAGCACAACCAACACAGCCACAGGGGTCTATGGTTATGCCGGCGCTTCAACCGGTGAGAATGTCGGCGTACTCGGAATTTCAGATTCACCCACCGGTTTCGGCATCTATTCCGACGGAAACATGGATGTAACAGACTCTCTCGCCTCAACCGGGAATATCTCAGGATCCGGCAACCTGACTGCCGGAGGAAATCTCACCTGGTCTAAAACAAGCTATATTTCCATTCATGCAGCAGCATTTCACCGATCCGATCTCGAATTTAACTATGAGGTTACGGGAACTTCCTACAGACGAACGTCAGGTGAGTCTATATCGGATCGATTTCACCATTTTGCCAAAGTACAATTACCCCATGGTGCGACCGTGATAACGATGACGGCATATGGGTACTCACGGACAGTCTTGGATGCAGGAACTTTCAATACAATGGTACAACTTTGGAGATCCAGTTTTACCGGTTCTCAGGTAATTTGTTTTCAAAACATCAGCATTGATTCTGTGGGTTCCTACGAATACTTCACGATGATGCCTTTAAATCCACCACCACCTTTGGTCATCGACAATACCAGCAACATGTATTATCTCGATTTCTGGTCACAAAGGGAATTCGATGTCACCGGAGTCGTTATCGAATACACGCTGACTCAGCCATATTAGTATTCTGCCAACCCATAAATGATCTGAACGTTCCCTGATTCTCAACATTGTTATAATAATTAATTATATTATAAAACATCTTACAATTTCATTCCCACCAAAAAGATATTGACAAGAACCTTAAATTTACCATATAAACTAACATTATGATATTTAGACTTGCTTATTTAAAGGAGTAACTTGATGCGATTCCAGAAATTTTTAATATCATTTATTTCAATAATTTTCATGATTTCTACCGGTATTGCCGGAACCACGGAGCCGACGACCCGCACTGTTGAATTCACTTATACCCTATGGGTCGACAGTCTACCGGCCAACCCAGACTCAGTCAATGTCTGGATCCCTGTACCGCCCAATAACACCTGGCAGACCGTCAGTGGGTTTCAGACGGCACCTCCCCTGATCACCAAAACAGTGAGGGATGCTGAATATGGCAACGAATTTCTCAAACTGGATCTCACCAGACTGGCAGCGGCCGCTGCTGATAAACCCGTGGGAATCAGCATCACCTGGCGAATCACCCGGAAAGCTCTGAACAAGCTGGAATTGATTGAACCGGTCATGGGCGGCAAAGTTTCCTCCCGTTATCTGAAACCCGACTCCCATGTGCCCATGGACGGAAAAATTGCTGAAGAAGCACAAAGGGTGGCCGGTACCAAAAATACTGATCAGGAGAGAGCCCGGGCGATTTATGATCACATCGTCACTTCGATGACCTATGACAAATCCGGTGTGGGATGGGGTCGGGGTGATGCCGTCTATGCCTGTGATGTCCGGCGTGGAAACTGTACGGATTTCCATTCCCTGTTCATTGGGGAAGTGCGATCATTGGGTATTCCCGCCCGGTTTATCATGGGAGCCTCACTGCCGCCTGAACCCGAAAGCACGGTGAAAGGATACCATTGCTGGGCCGAGTTTTATGTCAAGGACCACGGCTGGATCCCGGTGGATGCATCTGAAGCCTGTAAACATCCCGAAAAACGGGAACAATTATTCGGAGGGCTGGATGCGGACCGGATTCAGTTAACCATGGGCCGGGACATCAAAATCCCCGGCACGCATGGTGAAGCCCTTAACTATGCACTCAACCCGGTAGTTGAAGTGGACGGTAAAACACATACAGCTGTCAGGCGTGAATTTCGATTTAAAAGTATCAACTGATTTCGTTCATTCCGGCAATTTGTCCCGGCATATCTACAAAGAGATTATTCCATGATAATTTTAAGATCTGAAGCTCCGGGCACCTGACTATTATCGACCACAATCTCCTGAACCAATCCGGTTTCACTATCATCGATTGCATAGAAAACCATGATTCCAACGATTACTTCACCCCATGAATTCAAGTCCGCTTCGTCAAATTCCCAGGAAGAGCTGATCCCAAGGGTAGTCCGGTTTTTACTGATGGCTATGGCGCACAGAGGTAACTCTCTGCATGCGTCAAAAGGCTTTATCCCGGTATCTGTAAGCACACTATCGGGTCCATTCGTGAACAAGTCATCGTAATCGAGAAGATCACTCAATTCCGCGGTGACCTCATCATAAGATAGAAATACGAAATCATCGGCCGTAGTAGAATAAAATTCTTCCCAATCAAAGTTGTGATCAATGACAAAAGCTTCTTTGCCTCCTTTGGCTTCTGGAGTCACCAGCCCTATAGTACTAACTAGAACAAAAATTGATAAAATGATTAGATTCATATTTTTCATAATATTTTCACTCCCAAACATGTCAATTACAAGTAAACAGATAATTCATCAAGCAAAACAACTGTCTATATCTTGTTATCTGCCTATCACAGTCAATTCTTCGTTTCAAGAGATGTTTTAAGGCGACCTCATTTTACGAGATCAATACGTCTAATCAGATTAATCAAATTCCCCGGCCTTCAACCGGCCCACATAATCCCGGGTATATTTTGCCACAAACCCGGAAAGCGCCACCAGCCCGATGAGGTTGGGTATCGCCATGAGAGCGTTCATGACATCTGCCAGGTTCCAGATGATTTTCAGACCACCCACGGCGCCGACAACTACCAGGAACACATAGAGCAGTCGATAGGCGATAACCGACCGGGGTCCAAACAGGTACTGGGCGCATCGATCGCCATAATACGACCAGCTGATCATGGTGGAGTATGCGAAGAGCATAAGCCCGAATCCCACGATGTAATGACCATACCCGAACAGACCCTCGTCAAATGCGTGGGCGGTGAGGGAACTGGATGTCAGGCCGCTGGTTCGGGCATCGGTGACCAAAATCACCAGAGCCGTCATGGTGCAGATGATCAGGGTATCAATGAAGGGTCCCAGCATGGCCACGAAGCCTTCCCGGGCGGTTTCCCGTGTTTTGGCTGCCGCGTGAGCCATGGGAGCGGATCCCAGACCGGATTCGTTGCTGAAAACACCCCGGGCTACCCCGAACCTGAGTGCCTGGGCAACGGTAAATCCCGCCACACCGCCACCGGCTGCCATGGGTGAGAACGCATGTTTGATGATAAGTGCAAGTGCTGCGGGGATCTGACCGGCGTTCAGCACCAGGATGATCAAAGCGCCCAATACGTAAATCACGCACATGGCCGGTACGATTTTTGCCGCTACTGAGGCAATTCGCTGAATCCCGCCAAGGATCACAACACCCACAAAAAACGCCAGAACCAGTCCGATGATCAAACTGAAATAACTGATCTCCCAGGGGCCGGCAGATGTTCCGAGACCAAAAGAAAAGGATGCGACCTGCCACTCTGCCGGCGCTACGTATTTCAGTCCGTCCACAACAGAATTCGCCTGAACCATATTACCGATCCCGAAGGAAGCTATCATGGCGAAAAGTGCAAATGAAACACCCAGCACAACCGCCCAGCGCCGCGTGCGGAACTCACCGGAAAACCGCACCAGCCAGTCCGGGAAAAATCCTTTTTCCAGAAAATACATGGGACCGCCGCTGGCATGTCCCTTTTCATCGATTTCGCGAAAATGAAGTGCCAGGGAACACGATGTGTATTTTGTGGCCATCCCCACAACCGCCGTCACCCACATCCAGAATATCGCTCCGGGGCCGCCCAGACTGATGGCCGTGGCGACACCGGCAATATTTCCCGTGCCGATAGTGGCGGACAGTGCCGCGGCAAGTGCCTTAAAATGGGAAATATCCCCTTCTTCTTCGGGGGAATCATATTTACCGCTGATGCATCTGAAACTGTGTCCCAGATACCTGACCTGAATAAATCTCAACCGGATCGTCAGATAAACACCCGCTCCCACCAGAATGGTGATCATCACCGGACCCCAGACAAAATTGGACAACGCTGTGAGCATCTCCGCGAATTGCATTTCCACCCCCGTGATATGGTATTGTTCAACCCAGACCCATACAAAGTAAAGTATAAACCGGATGTTTGCAAGGGTACCCGCTGTCGAGCTTTTTGCGTTGTGGGTATATCAGGGCGATGTAATCTTGAATTGTAATTCAAATCAAGTTGGTTTGCGTTTGGGGCAACCGTCTGAGAGAGCAACATTTACAGAATGCACCCGGAATCGGCATTTTCAGGCATACCCCAACTGCAAATCATTCAATATTCTGTTTTTTCAGGTATCAAGCGGCTTTTTTCTTCACCGTCTGATCCGGCATTTTAATTAAGCTTCTCATCCCCTCCTTTCTTCCTGCTTTCACCTGACCCACGGCCATTGCAATCATGACGATCAATGCGAGACTCAACCGCATGCGCATTTTGCTATGGCCTCGGATGAAATGATGTTCAAAACCAAAACTGACATCGATACGACTATTCACACGTTCCACGGCTGTCCGATATTTGTATTCTCGATCCCATTTGTAACTGGAACGAGCGAGGGGCGTGAAAATCCGACGATTTAATGCCAGAGGGATTCGGATACTTTTACTACAGTGGCGGCATTGTGACATGCCTTTGCAGGTCATTCCATAGGATAAGACCGGGCATTTGTATTTCAGGGTTTCACGATCTTTCTCGAATCCACCAAAGGTCATCTCTTGGAGATTATAACTGTCTGGACAAACACAGTAGATTGTTCCTTTGTAATCATACACGATGTTATCCGGTTCATAATGATAAAGCTGTCGGGTCACCGGTTCGCCCTCTACACGGGCAACCTCATCTCCCTCTTCCCGCCACATATTACGGATATCTATAACCGGTTTAACACCGTGTTCGTCAAAGAGCCTTTGGATCATTTTTGTTGAATCATAGCCTTTATCGGCTGACAATAATTCTGATCGGGAACTTACTTCAGGATGACGATCTTTATGATCCTCTACCAGCGGAAGAAGCTCATTGACATCCGGCACGGATGCACGCGTGACTTCATAGGCCACTGGAATTTCATACGTGCTGTCAACTAACAAATGAAGTTTGTATCCAAACCAACTCGTTACTTTTTTCCACAGTGTTCCATCCCCACGGACACCTTTGTATTCTTTCTTGCCCCAATCAGCATCTGTATCCCGACGACCATCAGATTTCTTATCAGTCGGCTTACCTGCTGAATTGATTGCTTTGGAATCAATTGCCAATCGTTGACCAAAATCCGGAAGAAGTCTGCCAAGCTCTCCCACCAACTCATCAAACATCGAATCAATTTCATCGGTATATTTGAACAGGTTTTTCAAAAACCGGGTGAAGGCTGATGCCGGTGGAACCGCATCGCCTCCAAGAAATGGATCGAATCCACACATATATCGAAGCTCGGCATTTCTTGACAGCTCACGACGTAGAGATTCAATTGAACAATGCTGGAATACTATCCCGGCAAACAATGCGTTCCACATCGGGCGTATCGGATAGTCATTCCTGCCATTCCGTCGATGAAGCTCCAATCGCTGCATCAACCTTTCATCCGGTAAATTCTCCAGACACAATCTGAGGCGATCCAGATCGGATTTTGCTTCTATGTCTTGCCATTTTAATAAAGTTTTGGTAATCTTTGCCATGGTGTGTTTCCTTTCTAACTAATTGTGATTAAAGCACTTTTAAGCGTTTTGATCAATGAAACACACCATTTTTTTTGCCCAAATGACCCGGCAGGGACGCCGGGTACCACCCATAACATTCTTTATTTTCTCACCGCTGGCATGGACCTTGCCAAATCTTCTATGCATAGGTCCATGCCAGCAACTATGTGATAATAAACCATCTGGGTGGCACCCTGCCTCTGTGCAGGGTGATTGGGGTGGAGAACGACCAAGTCACACTCTGGGGTGAATTTCCTGGTTTTTAAGAAACCATGCTTCTCGTTTCCTTGTTTTATATACCTTGGCTTGGGGGAAACTTCTCGAGGTCCCTTTCTCGTCCCTTGTCAATTGCGGCTTGGCGAACTACGCAAATGGCTCATATTTTCAATTTTTTATTCTTATTTTTCAATGCCTTACAAATTTCAAGTCTTAACAGGCATAACCGGTGATTTGAACCAGTTGAAACCGGCCTTCTCCATCTGTTCAACAAAATTGTGATTTCCAGCCGGCATGACATTGGCAAGGTAATGAAGACCGAAATAATGCTGACTCTTTGAAATATATCCCTGTTCTTTGATGGTATCGGTACATTTCCGGGCAAAATCCTCACCACCAACTTCCAGACATACTTTGTAAATCCTATCGATCCGGGGATCATTTTCGGTAATCTCCGCTTTGCGATTGCCATATTTTTCAAGAATGGCACCCGCCAGCACATCATGCACCACCGGTTGATACGATTCCTGATGAACCACAATTTCCTGTCCGAGTTTCCGGGCTTTTTTCGGCACTGTTTTCGGATATCCAAGACTCAGAAGCACCACGGGAACCACAGCATCGGGCAGCTTGAACAACTCCCGGCATTCCGGAATAAATTCAATGATTGTGCCGATATACACGGAACCCAATCCCAGGGAATCTGCAGCTGTGGCAATATTCTGGGCGGCAATAATGGTATCCTGAAACGCGATCCAGAAATGCCGGAATGACTGGTTTGCCGTGTAAGGGGCACATTCCATCTCACACCATTTCGCAGTACGATGCCAGTCAAGACAAAACAGAAGGTTTACCGGCGCATCTTTGATGAATCCCTGAGAGCACCAGTCCGCCAGAGTCTGCATGGTTTTTTTATTCCGAATCACGATAACGGAATACGGTTGAAGGTTACCGCCGGTTGCCGAACAGACCCCGGCTTCCAGGATCTGTGAAAGAACCTCATCCGGAACGGGTTCCTCTGAAAAATTTCTCAGACTGGCCCTCCTGTACAGGATCTCAAGAGTTTCATTGGTCGGTATTATCTCATTGGACATTATTTACCTCCAGTTTGCTTTCGAACCATTTGATGGTTTAAGAATATATCATGATATGAAAAATTAAAAGGTGATCCGTTCCGTAAAGAAACATAGCCGGTCTCCAACGTTTCATTCTGGAACATCCAGCCGTATCGATTTGGATGCTTTGCATCATATTTACAAATTATTATTCATATTTTTCAATAACTTATAAGTTTCATGCCGTGTCTGGCATAACCGTTGCTCTATTATCGGGCAGAATGCGGAAACGAATCGCAATTCAAGGATTAACACTTATAAATTTTTTGGAGGTAAACCATGAAAAAGTTAACAGCAACCCTGATGTTCGCCCTGATCTTCACAACCTTTGCCGCGGTGGGAACCCTTGCCGGCGAAGTCCCTGTGATTACGGAGGCATTTTTCCATCCCAACCATGTAACGGCGGGTGAATTTACTTACTGTGCTGCCCGGGTAGCTCCCGGTGAAGACGGTGCGGTTCCTGTCAGAGTGGGTCTGTTCTTCATCCATGAAGGCAACTGGATGCATATTACAGAACTGAAATATATGCCGGATCATGATATTTTTGTCTCCCCTATCCGAATGCCCCGTGAAGTGCCCAACGGAATCTATACGTTCTATTTTGTTGCCACCACGCTGGAAGGTGATCACAGCGAGCCTGTCCCTCGTGATCTGGCCGTCTACAGCATCACGGAAATCATCGTGGCTGCCCCACGGGGATGTCTGCTCAGTGAAGACGTCGGCGCAGTTAAAAACTTTCATCGCGGTGACGCCAATGACAAACTGCCCATCGAAAGAGGCATTGATGTTCCCCTGGGAACACACCTGATTTTCCAGAGTCGGTATGACGGTGTCTGGTATGAAGAAGGCAGCGGCAACATGGGCACAACCCTTCGGCTCTGGGCCGCCGGTGAAGAAGAAGGCGAATGGATTCTCGTCGGAGAAGAAACCTACCGGAGTGACACGCTGGAAGGTCCCGCACTTCGGCCCGGTGTTGCCCAGGTGAGTTTCCGGGCACTGAAACCGGGACCGGTCCTCATGCGACTGGCCGTGGCATCCTTCGTCCATCCCATGGGTCAGGAAGAACCCCTGACCGATATTGATGACGTCACCTTCGTTATCAATGTGATTCGATAACACCAAATCCATCACTAATACAAAACCGCCGGGAACAAAACGTTCCCGGCGGTTTCTATTTTGTCAGCTGATTATTTGCTGTGAATGGTATGCGTATCACCCGGAATATTGGGACAGATCACCTGCGTTTTCCATCCGTTCTCACGGGCCGTCTGTTCACTTTCCAGATAGACATATTCCCGGCCACTGGCATGAGTGGGAATAAAATAGTCCGGTTTCAGAGTGTCCACTACATACCGGTTGCCCTCTTCCAGAGCGGATGTGCAGTTTGCAGTATGACATCCCGTCACATTCAGGAACGCCACATCCAGATTATCCACACGATCTGCCAGAAAATCGATCTCATCGATGAATCCAGCCCGTTGTCCTTCGTGCCAACCGGCATGATCACCGGCGTGGAACAGGGTCACACCATCCAGTCCGACCATAAATCCCACACCGCCATCATTGGAACGAATAGTCGTAACCTCCAAACCATTGATCCGTTTGGTTGTCCGGGGTTCCATGAAAGTGAAATCAGGTCCGACATAGGGAGTCTCCCGGTACTGCGGTAAATTCCCGGGATCGAATCCATAAATATACGTGATATTCCGGATGGTTTTTTCCCACTCAAAAATCCGTTCATCAAAGTGATCCCTGTGTGCATGCGTCACAAATACATAGACATTTTTATCGGCGATCTCTGCCGGATCTATTGTTCCATTAAGAATGGACGGTTCATCCGGAAGGTTTCCCCGTTTCCAGTAATCGAAGATCAGGAAATTGTTCTGAGTCATTACCGCCCAGCCGCAATGTCCCAGATACCACATGACGGCATCACCGGATTCCATTGTTTGATTCAGCATGAAATCCTTTTTCACCGCAGCGGAAACGCCGTTCCCGCCGTTTTTACGGATCATCTCACCAATCTTTCCATGACCATAATTCACGGCATAGTGGAGCGGTGTGTGTCCATGACTGTCCCGGACATTGAAATTGCATTCCTTCTGAATCATGGCTGCGACAACCTCACCGTATCCCTGAATCACCGCCAGATGCACAGCGGTTCGGGATTCCTGTTTCTCTTGTAAATCAGGATTCGCACCACGGTCCAGAAACAGACGCGCCAGCTCCGGTTTACCGGACTGCAACGCCCGATGCAGCGCAGTCATTCCATCATCATCGCGGATGTTGGGTTTTGCACCGGCATCCAGAATTAACCGGGACATCTCAGATGAATCGCTCCATATAGAGGCTGTGAGTGGGGTTAACCCATGACGGCCCTGATGATTGACATCAAACCCCTCACCCATAAGGTATCTGACCATATCCAGATGACCTCCCCGGACTGCACCCATCAGAACTGTATCACCACCCGCATCCAGGATCTTCAGGGCGGCACCCTTTTCAACCAGATATTTCACCAGATCCAAATGCCCCCGGGAACAGGCCAGAAACAGGGGTGTCTTGCCGTCATTGGACAAATCACCAACCCGGGCGCCCCTCTCAATCAGCTTCCGGGATATGTCAATGTTTCCTCGAAGGGCTGCCCAGTGAAGCGGCGTAAATCCATACTGTTTGTCCGGTACATTGATGGTCACATCCTTCGTCAGAATCATATCCACAATGGCATCCGCCCCGCGAGATACCGCGTTGTTCAGCGGAGTCAGGCCATGATCATTGACAACATTTACTGCGGCACCCCGCTGGATAAGCAACCGGGCAACCTCGGGATGATTGCCGAATGCGGCAAAACTCAGCGGCGTCACATGAAAATTATCCCGCAAATCAATATTGATTCCCCGGTCCAGAAGATACCGGACCACATCCACCCGGCCATTGGCCGCTGCATTGTGAATGGGCGTACTGCCTTCACGGTCGCCGATGGTCATGTCACCACCGGCATCCACAAGATATTTCACGATGGGCAGCTTCCCGTGAACCGCTGCAAGATTCAACGGAGTTAACGCGTCTGAATTCTTCTGATTCAGAAGGTCACGATTAGTTTGAACGAATGCTTTCACCTGGTCCAGATCACCCGCTTCCACCGCCTGATAAATATCACCGGCCAATACACCGGCCACAAGACTCATACACATACCAATACACAGAATTCCACTCATCAATAATTTCATGAAAAAAACCTCCAGTTCTTCCAGACTCCTGGTTATCTATACGGGTTTGCCCTCTAAAAATGTTTCATTTTAAGAATTTATTTTACAATCCTTCACCTGCCATGGTCCCCACCATGTCATCTCAGTGCAAACACGTCATTTCTAACTCTACATATGTCTTCTCAGTGCAAACACGTCATTTCGATACGAAGTGAGAAATCTTCCCGTATCCTCCCAACGCATCATGTATTTTTTTCTTTATAGCGATACTTGCATCTTGACAAACAATAACCCGCACAGTACAATTTTATTGGAGTGCACAAAATTGCTCCATTGATATTTCCTACTATTCAGGACCGTTTAACGGGAGGTTTTTCTGATATGAGATGTATAATCATAGGATTGCTTTTATGTATCGTTCTTTTCCCGCCGGTGATTCGCAGTGAAATTATTCATGTCCCCGGGGATGCACCTGACATTCAGGAGGGGATTGATCTGGCAGGAACCGGCGATACGGTATTGGTTGCACCCGGAATTTATCGGGGCGTCGGGAATCGGGATATATCGTTCCGGGGTAAGGCCGTAACAGTTGAAAGCGAGTCCGGACCTCTTGAAACCATCATCGATTGCGGTGCTCTGGGCCGGGGATTCCGTTTCAATATGCATGAGGTTGAAACCTCTGTTTTAATCGGATTTACAATACGTCACGGAGTCAGTATGGATACATCCATGAGCGGTGGCGCCATCTATTGTGAGCAGTCCTCTCCAACAATTCAGGATTGTATTTTCGAATCCAATTTCTCCATTAATTACGGCGGTGCGATTCATTGCAGCGCCGCAGATCCATGCATTAATAATTGTGTGGCGACTAACAATATCGCCCGACGATCCGGGGGAGGATTTTCTCTTGACCTGGAATCATCACCTTGGATTGTCAACACATTGATGTTGGACAATTACGCCGAGTACAGCGGTGGCGCCATCTACACAAATGACTCACCTTTTCTGATGGTGAATTGCACCCTCACCGGTAATGATACCGCCGGAAATGGGGATGGAATATATACATTTCATGAACTATCGCCAACCATCGTCAACAGTATCATCTGGAATAACGACCTGGAACCGATTTATGCGACGGACTTATGCGGTGGTCCTTTTGTGCCCGAAGTTTCATATTCTGATATTCAGTACGGGTACACCGGGACAGGTAACATAGACGCGGATCCCCTGTTTGTTCCCGGAGCTGCCGGTGATCAATATCTGAGCCATACGGCAGCCGGTCAGAGTGATGACAGCCCCTGTATCGACACGGGTGGGGATCCTGCCTCCAATGTTTGTTTCGGTCCATTATCCGAGGAACAATGTCTGGATGAATTGACCACCCGGACGGATGAAATTTTTGATACCGGGACCGTGGATATGGGGTATCACCATACATTTTCCGGGACAGTTCCGCCCACGCCCCGGCCTCCGGCTATTCTTCGCGTACCCCAGGATTATTTCACGATTCAGGATGCCCTTGACGCAGCCGTCATTGACGGGGATACCGTCCTGCTGGCTCCGGGAACCTACATGGGTCCCGGAAACCGGGATCTGGTCATCGGCGGCCGTTCCTTGACCCTCCAATCAGAAACCGGACCGGATCAATGTGTCATTGACTGCGAAAATCAGGGCAGAGGCATTTTCATGATTTTCCGGGAAGATCCCGAAACAGTTATCAGCGGGTTGACTATTATCAACGGGAATGCGTCTGGAAACGGATATGATCGAAACGGCGGGGGAATTCTGTGCGTGGGATCCGCACCATTTATTTATAACTGCAGCCTTCGGAACAATACGGCAAGTTCCACCGGTGGCGGGATATTTATCTCCTATGAAAACCCGATAATCAGTCACTGCCGGTTCAGTGAAAACACAGCATATATGGGTGGTGGACTGGGGCTGAATACCGCCCATGTCAGCATGGAGAATTGTCTGTTTGAAGGAAATGCCGCGGGGTACAGCGGCGGCGCAATGTATTGTGTTTATTCAGACCCTGCAATCAATAACTGCACGACCCGGAATAACACTGCCGGACCCAACGGCGATGGCGGCGGCATGTATATTGGAGAATACAGCAGCCCCACTCTCAATCGATCCATCATCTGGGATAACTCACCGGACGGACTGTATTCAACTTACTGCGGCGGCACGGTTACCGTCAATTATTCCGATATTCAGGACGGGTTTGCCGGAACCGGAAACATCGACATGGATCCGTTGTTTGTCATCGGTTCACGAGGTGATTTTTATCTGAGTCAGGTCGCTGCCGGTGAATCCACAGACAGTCCCTGTGTCAATACCGGCGGAATATACGCTCAGGATATTCCCATCCCGGTTCCCGGCGGATTTATTCGTCTTGATGGATTCGTGACCCGGACCGATGATTTCCCCGATGACGGTATCGTTGACATGGGATACCACGCTTTCCCGCTGATCTACCCCACGCCCACTGTTGCTCCCGGAAATACACCGTCTCCTCCGCCAACATTTACACCGGTGATCACACCCACACATACGCCGCCTGTTTTTTCTCCCACGGTCACCATGACCCCCTCACCATCACCCGCAACTCCCACATCCGCAGTGCAACTCGGTGTGACCCTGGATATGCCCGTGTACATCTCTCCGGGTGAGCCTTTCCATGTCACAGGCATCATTACCAATCATGTGGAACCCATGACGGATATCCCTCTGATTTTTGCGGTTCAGATATACGATACACTCTATTTCTGGCCCTCCTGGTCAACCTACCATCTGTCGGCAGGCGGTGACATTGATTTCATCATCCGGGATATTTCAACAGGCACGACATTGATACCGGTAATTCCGGAAATGCTCTGGCCGGATACCGGTGAGGACACACTCTCCCATCTGTTGTTTTACGGCGCCATGCTCACTCCGGATATGCAGGCTATCCTCGGGGAAATGGATACCGTTGATTGGGGATTCGGCCCGGCGGACTGATCGGGGGTCTCCACGGTGGTTGCCCATACCCGGTGTCATCCGCCAGTCCACGCGCACCCGATGTCATCCTCCGGATTTCAGCACAGCTGAAATGGGGCTCGTTTCTGCGAAACGACTGATCCGGGGGATCTTCTCGATAGTTGCCCGTACCCGATGTCATCCTTCGGTTTGCCTGCCTGGACGTAGCCTTGGCGGAGTCTGGTCCGGGGAATCTCATCGATGGTTGCACTCGCCTGGTTGTGCTTTCGGCCGAAAGCACCTACGGGTTTTGTGCATTGATGATGCGATGGTAAACCATTGTGTTGGTCTTCGGCTTGTTCCCATACCCAATGTCATCCTCCGGCTTGTCCGGGGGATCTCATCGATGGTTGCCCATACCCAATGTCATCTTCCGGCTTGTCCGGGGGATCTCATCGATGGTTGAATAGTTCCGACCACGAGATTTCGACTCCGTCGAAATCAGAAGGCTATTCCTCCGGAATCCCGGAGATTACCCGGACAAGCCAAACATTTTTCCAATGGAGTTTGTTTTACTCCATATGCTTTTTCAATCGATATCATTTCTTACCTAAATATGA
>SWBY01004579.1_pt1 | contig 18418 bp, 13 predicted proteins | sample 4693071 | NCBI WGS metagenome assembly SWBY01 (sample SAMN10267273, study PRJNA491770) | bioreactor metagenome | isolation source: DHS bioreactor inoculated with marine methane seep sediment | place: Japan: Omine Ridge, Nankai Trough | collected 2006-05-06 | reverse complement strand
ACATTCATCTTTCTATTGTTGCGCGAGACTGTCAAAGATGAGTTAAATGTAGTAGTTTTTTCATCATTCGGGAGTGGTACCCATACTTGATCAACACATGATTCAGTAATTCCTAACGGTGGTATGATATCAGTGATAAGACGAAACTCCCAATCGGTTTCTTCACGCTTCAAGAGTGTTGTTGTTCCCTGATAATATTCAGTCTTATAAAGCAATCCAAATCTCGCGTAGCTTTCATTATTGAATGTTGCACTATCCATAAGATAACCGTAGGTTTTGACGATCTTGTTCTCTGCTGGATCAGTGATTGTTCCCTCATTATAAAGTGCATAAGGATATGATTCAATCCTCGGATAAGTATAACTCCATATCCCTTCCTTATCTCCGTTTGTCAAATGTACTTCACGTGCGGAAACAACATTCACCTCTACCGTGTATAGCGGAACACAGTTTAGAGGAGCTTTGGTTTCAATTTGTTCATATGTATATTCGATAGAATCTTCATTGGGTTGAATTATTTTGTTCAGCAAGTACCCCTCGGTAACAATATATCCTGTTGGTTCGACATATTCATACTGTATCACTTCATCATCGGGATACGTTGCAGAAGCCAGGTAAGATTCAGGCCATGCATTTCCAGTTATGGTGCTGTAAACATAGTCGATGTTATAATTGTAAATACCTGAGGTATCATCATCATTCAGTGTTATTGTTTCTACCAAATAACTTCCGAGACGGTTATCATCCTCGATGTAAGTGAATTGGACGGTTCTTTTTAAAGTTGAAGTCAATAATTGCTCTATCTTATCTAATCGCGGTAATCGGGATATTTCGGGATTTTCATCGTCATAGGTGAATATAATACTTGCTTTTCCATTAGATGATTGAATTTCTGTAAGATAGAAACGGCTATCCCCTGCGTAGGTGTAGTAATATGCAAAATAATATTTTAATCCATCCGGTGTGATGACCAAGTGACTGTTGCCTTGATCCAAACGCTCATATCGCCAGAAATTAACTGAATATTTTGGATCATCAAAATCAAAAGTATTCGGGTATGCAATCTGTCGCCTTCCGTCTGGTAATTGAACAACGGGGACATGTTTCCCGTTTACCAATTGGATTGAGACAAAACCAATACCGAAAGTCCATCCAACACCCATATTAAATTCATGTGATAAATACGCAAGAGACCCGCTATCAGAATTCATCCATATTTTGCTTGAATAGTACCGCCATAATTTAAGGTCAAGCCCATACTTACCCGGCATCTCAAGTTCCAGATACCTCAAAGAAAGTTCACCATTAAAATTATCGATGGTCTCATTTGGAAAGCCGGTGAAATAACTCCCTGTCGAATCAAACCCAGGCTCATTCACTTTTGGAATCCATTCATAATCATCTGCAGTAACCGTCGATACGGCAAATCCCATGAAAATTAGTGCAACTAGAAAGAAAATATTTGACTGTTTCATATTGTGAAAAAACTCCTTCTCTTTAAATATTTGATTTCAAAAATCAAATTGATTCAAACCCGATATGACCCAACAGAGAACATAAATAACACCCATATCGATTTCTGTCAAGGAAAAAACTATTTTCTTGACTGCGCTATTTCTGATCACAAGGATTTGGGTTATATTTTCGATTCTGACAGGTGCTCAAGATCACATAACAGATCATTTTTCTGAAACCGGATCGTTGTATTTACTCAGTTTAGAGATACCTAAAAAGCCAATACTAGTATTTTGCTGAATCGGTGTTCAATCATCAAGAATCAAAGCGCAGATAATCACGACATAACTTCCCGGTTGATTCCCACTGGGGCGCCGGTAGCCAAAGAAAGCTTCGAAAAACCCGTGTTAATCCGTTTTCCGAAGCGTAAATATCGACATTTCTGTCGTGATCAGCAGAAGGAGTGTTCCCCAGAATTTAAAGGATGCAATGTATTTCACGGGCCCCACAAACTGTCCATTGGCAATGCCTCCCACTTTCAAATTGAAGATGAACACTTTAGTCAGGGAGATAAAGGTAAAAGGTTCCACATCAATAATCGGAATAAACGGCCAGGCACAGATCAGGAAACTGAGTATTGCCATCCCTTTCGTCACTCGGGTCTGGGGCAATCCCGTCACGGATACTGCAAACAGAAGAAAGAACGGCCAGATAAGAAAGACCAGATGATGTTCCCACCAGCGCGTCATGATAAAACCGGTTAAAATAAATGCCTGGGAAAATCGGATCATCTGGATCAGATGATTTCGGTTCCGATCCACCAACGGCCTTCTGCATGTCCGGAAAAAAAGAATCAGCCAGAGCAGACAGGGACCGAACCGCACCATGGTAATGGGAACGGTATGGAGAGATCGCCTGATACCCAGATTCTCCAGCAGATTTCCCACAGCGGACGTGGCGGAGTGGGAAAACAGCGTATATTCCGAAGTGGACAAATACGTGGAGTTTAACAGGATTTCCGGAAATGCCAGGTACTGACTCACAGGGATCCAAAACAATGACAGCAGCACTAGGATCACGGTCCAGCCCAGGGTCATTCCAAACGCATAATATGCACCCATTATCAGCAGAGACGGCAGAAATATTGCGGGAAACAGTTTGAGAGATATGGCCAGGCACAAAAACAGTGATGCGAGAACAGGTTGTTGTTTCTCCCGAAGAAGATACGTCGCCATTAATATGGCAAGGAGCATAATCACCAGGTTCAACTGCCCTTCCCAATGGTGACAGATCATGGGCCAGTAAACGGATGCCATAATCAGAGTAAATATTCCGGATAAATAAATCAGTTTCTGGACAGAAGGATGCTGAATATCCTTATGGGCCGGCAGGAGCGTCCGTCGTGCAAATGCCGTGAGCGCTCCCATGGATCCAAAAAAACAGAGTTGCGTAAACAGCAGAAACAGCATGCGGGATATTTTCAGGTTTTTTATTAAAATAAACGGTGCAAACAGAACGGGAAACGTGGGTGGATAGACATGGACCGGAAGTTGTGCCACACCGGTCTCCCGGGCGGATAAATTCTGCATGGCAGCATGATCATACATACTGTGATGATTGAGAAGCACCATTTTCGTCGAATAGTAGAAACTCTGATAATCTGCACTGACCCGGCCATTATCAATATTTTCGATATGGATGAAGAGACCGTAATAAAAATAGAGGGCCAGAAGCGGTATCAGGCTGAGTTTCAGAATCCACATTTTCGTTGTATCCGTCATGAACATTTACCCACGTTTTCCGGCCATTGCCGTCGCCCATGAAGAACCCTCAGCAATTCGATGGCGGACCCTCGAATCCTGTAGGGTATGAGATACGGCGAATTCGTCACGACTAACTCCCTCGTGCCGGGAATGCGACCGAGTCTCCCTGTCCGGGGATTTGCTTCCAGTCGTCCAACGGCATCAAGAATCTTTTTCGCAACCTCGGGTGCCGCCACAGGGGAAATGGTTTCGATATATTCCCGGATTTCAGCCAAATCACGTATTGCAGAGACCGTCCAGATTATTCGCATGACGGCTGCTCACCCTCATCCTCCTGTCCCCAGCTACTTAACCAATCCGCTACCTGGGAATGCGGCACAACATTACCCGACTCGGCATCAGCCAACCCCTGGGATACGGCCTTCAAAACCGCATACCGCTCCCGCATCTCCTCAAAAACCCTGGGCGACAAAACCACAGCCGCCGGTCTGCCATTCTGCGTAACAACGAGTGGCCCCCCCATCCCATCCAATTCCTTCAAAAAATGCGATGCGTTTGACTTGAATTCACCCAACGGAACAATTCCGTCGGCAACGTGAACATCTTTCATGATCACCTCCATCGTTACTTCCAGTTTAGTCCAAATACAGTTTCTTTACAAGATCGTATTTGGCTCTAATTGAGTCTATTGCTAATATGCCCGTATCGCAACGCAAGGGAGACAGGGTCATGACGGATGCCGGTTGGGTGTCATAGCATGTAATGAAGCGTGTAATTAAACAATTGATCAGACAATACTGATCACCGACGCACCGATCACTGATCACTTCTCATGGAGTTCCCCGTTCCCATCTCTCATGGACAACCGGGACCCCGTATGATACAAAAAAATCGTGAAATACGTCCTGAACGTTATCATAATCTGTTCCCTGATCATCCTGATTCAGGGATGTGGTGCACCTGACGATGCACCTTCGGGATTGAACGGGACCAGACCGGAATCATACCGGGATTTCAATGTCGTTCTCATCACCCTGGATACGGTGCGCGCTGATCATCTCCCCTTTCACGGATATCCCGTTATGACGGCGCCGAACCTGAGTCGTCTGGCCGGTCACAGTATCCAGTTCAAAGACGCCATTGCACAATCCACGTGGACACTCCCGTCCCATGCATCGATCCTGTCAGGGATGTATCCCCATGAACATGGCGCCATTAAAGGGAACACGCGCATTTTTTCTGATGTTCCCATGCTGCCTCAGTTCCTGAAACAGGCGGGCTATTCCACGGCTGCATTCATCAGCCATTATTTCGTCCATCATCAGTTTGGTTTCGGGAAAGGATTTGATCATTTCGACACCACGAATTTTGTCAGGGACATGGGTCATGTTGCATCAGGGAGTTTAACGGATCTGGCGGAAAAATGGATGGATACCCAGCCGGAAAAATTTTTCGTATGGCTGCATAATTTCGATCCTCACAATCAATTCGTCTACCACAATGAGATTGATTTTGAGTATGCTGAATCCGTGTACAACAACACACCTCTGGACTACAGCAAATGGAATTCCTACCCCTGCGAGTTTAGCGATTTGTTCAATTCGGAAAAGGAGAAGTATGTCTCCCTGCATACCGGTGAGATCTACTCCTGTGATGCTGCGATCGGGGATCTCATGCGATATCTTCAGGATCGGGAGCTTCTTAACACCACCATCGTGATTGTCACATCGGATCACGGAGAAGCTTTCATGGATCATGGACTGGTGGGACATGGCACATTCGTATATTCAGAGGTGACGGATGTGCCGCTCCTGGTTCATGTCCCCGGGATGAAACCGCAAATTATACCCGGGGTGACAGAATTGACAAATATTGCTCCCACCATTCTGGATCTTCTCGAACTTCCGAAACCGGTTTATTTCGGAAAAAGCCTTCTAACAGGCGGGACCGGCATTGCATTTTCTGATGTTCTGGACAGGCAGGACCAGAGAAGCATCTGTCTGGTGACGGACACCTGGAAACTCGTCTATCAGTACAGCCGGGACAAGTACGAACTTTACAACCGGGACCGGGATCCCGGAGATCTCGTGGATCTGGCGGAATCAGACCCGGACCGGGTTGAAGAGATGAAACCCCGGTTGATGGCCTTGACACAACCAAGGATAAGGCAATCAGCACCGGACAATCAGCCGATCGATCATGACGCCAGAACGAGGGATCATCTGGAGGCGTTGGGGTATATTGAGTAGGGGCCAGTGTGCCAGTGTGCCAGTACAGAAATTTTCTGTATCCAGAAAACTTGTTCAATAAAAATCAGGTCATAACATATAATAAAGTTACCATCCTGCGGTACAATTCTATCGTTGAGATTTATTGACATCATAATTTAGCACAATTACACTATCGTCATGAGACGGATCCTTCGCTTAACGCGACTAAAACCATTTATTACCAGTCAAAAAATTCTTTTTATAATTGCCATATTTGCATTTACTTTGAGAGTCTATAATTTATCCAATGTTCCGGCGGGTTTTTTTTGTGACGAAGCTTCAACTGGTTATGATGCTTACTGCTTATTGAAAACGGGATGTGATCAGTATGGCAATTTCATGCCCGTGTTCGCGAGATCTTTCGGTGACTATAATGAAGCGCTATATCGATATTTGACGATTCCCTGTATTGCAGTCTTCGGATTAAATGAGTTTGCAACTCGGTTAACAGCGGTTATTTTTGGAACGCTGACGGTTGTTGTTTTGTTCTATTTGTGCAAAATGTTCTTCAATCCATCCATTGCTTTGCTGAGTTCGTTTTTGTTGGCCATAAGTCCCTGGCACCTAATGTTCAGCAGGATAGCTTTTCGAGCTGTTTTACTCCCATTTTTCATCTGTCTTGGACTATATTTTTTCCTGAAAAGTTTCGACAAGATCAAATACTTATATTTCAGTGCTGTGCTAATGGGTATTAGTTTGTATACCTACAGCCTTGTCAGAGTATTTATTCCTTTGTTCCTGATAGGATTAGTAATTATCTATTTCAAAGAGATCAGACGAGAGCCAAAACATTTTGTGGGTTCAGCCCTGATATTTCTACTGCTTTCCATTCCTTTAGGAATATTCTGTATATCACCGCATGGAATGGCAAGAATTAATGTTACATTTATCCCTTCTTTTAAATCTTTCTGGCATAATTACTGGACCTATTTTCACCCCAAATTTCTCTTTTTCCAGGGTGATCCAAATTACCGGCATAGTGCGCCTGGAATTGGCCAGTTACTCAAATTTGAAATGCTTACAATCCCTTTCGGATTAGTTTATTGGTTAAAAAATTTTAGTAAGACTAAAATTTTGTTTCTTTGGATTATAATCTATCCGATTGGCGCTGCAATGACATGCTCTGATCATGCTCTAAGGGGAATTCTGGGAAGCATAATTTACGCCATCCTATCCGCATGCGGACTTTATTTTTCAGTGTATTTGGCAAAGAAATCAAAGGTTGCCTTTGTTGTTATCATAATTTTGGCAGCACTTATATCAATAAACACAGTAACATATTTGAATGCATATTATAACAAATTTCCAATAGAAAGTATGAATCAATGGCAATTTGGCTACAAAGACGCTATCAATTTTTCAGAAAATGGCTCCTATGATCACGTGATCATAAGTGATTGGTTTCATATCCCACATATTTTTATATTGTTCTACACAAAATACCCGCCAGACCTATATCAAAAGTCACCTCTGGAAAAAGTTGACCAGGATAAATGGGGTTATACGGACTATGCTCTCAAAAAATATCAAATTGACAATGTAAGGAAAATGAATCACTTTGAACGGAATACTTTATTGATTGTTTTGCCCGTTGAGGTTGAACATATTAAATCAACTAATCCTGATTATTATGTTGATATTGTTGGCATTATTTATGAAGGGCAGAAAGTACCGGCTATGATTTTATTGAATGTCAACCCAAGGTGAGCAGGATCATGCGATCAGGATTTATTTTCAGGAAAGAAATCTAATTCCCGTCAAAATCGATTACCTTTACCAGGACTTGTTTTTCAAAATACTCACCGGAGTAATCACTATACATGATATCAGTTACACCATTCCACTGAGTTTTGGTCAGGTCAAGGATAGTGCTATCTTTGACAAAAATCATGAAATTGAGAGTCATTGGAAAGTCTGTGGGTAGTTTCAATAGCGAATTTTTAATCTGAATCAGAATAACGGGTTGATAACCCAATTCCCAAAAAGTTCTACCCGATGGAATGGAAATCCATCCCTCTTTCCAGCGAAAAACAGCTACAATATCGGGTGGGTTATTTCGAAACGCCAGATCCCGATCTGATGCTATCGCATAATCACGCGATGTCAGTCCAATCACGTCGTAAAAAGCGCCCTTCCAATGTATGGGTAGAGAACCAGCCTGACATGATGCCAATGATAAGTTTCGCCCGTCCCCGGGAACTAATGACGCTATAAATTGACCCGCATACTCATCTACCCACGGTTTCGGTTCAAACAAACGGGATTTTTGTGTGACAAGGGTGCTTCTTGACAGGATTTTTAGCGTGTAAATTGTGTTCTTCCATATTGGTTGCCAATGAATTCCAGCAGAGCTTAAATGTACAAGGGAGGAAATAACCAAAAGTGATGTTATGAAGATGTGATACGCACTTCTATTATTCCACCGGAAAATGTATATAATGGAAAGGTGCATGAGTGGAAGCACAGGAAGAATAAAACGGTAAATTCCGAAATGAACATCGTCTCCGCCAACTAAAATCACAAAAACGATTTGTGCTAGAATAATGAAGGTTTCGTACCTGTAAAAACGCCTGTTACTTTTCCCCGCGAATCGTGAAATTACTGATATATATAATATTATAAAGACAGGGGATGAAATAAGACCTGCATAGAGATACTTTAATCCCTTGCCTTCCCAAAAACCTCGTTCAGCTATGTTTCCTTTGATCAACACGGTATTAGCTACCCAGTTTCCAAAATACCAGTATCGCCAAACAAGGAATATCAATGCGGGCAGGACAAAGAAAATTCCGATACGCAGGAGTCTCCTTTTGAACAGGTCACGATCGTTACGGCAACCCCAGAGAATCAACAGCATACAAATCCCAGCCGGCAAAAAACCCTCAGCACGGCCGATGAAAACACCAAATGCACATAAAGCACTCAGACTAATAAAATTTTCTTTTGCAGCATACACCATACACGTTACGGTAAATGAAAATAAGATTGTTTCCAGCCCACTGTTTCTGGCCATGGCAAACGGATGATTAATTGCCAAAATAAAGGCAGGTATAAATGCCTGCCATCTGAACCCAAATTCTGTAATACTCCAACGTGTAATCAGATACAAAATACCAAAAGCTGCCAGTGTATTTACCAAAAGACCAATTTGAAGAATTTTCTTTATTTGATGGATCTTCAGTATCCACGCTATCGCTGCAGTGGAAAAAACGAGCAAAGGATTTGAATATCCTTCCACATGTGGTCCACCTGCATAATTTACAAGACCATACCCCCTGACCAGATTCCAAACAAACCGATAGCTGATTATCGAATCATCATTAAGATGCTCAGGTACGGAAAAAAAGACAGTTATTGTAAAAAACAAGAAAATAATCAGTAAACCAGCAAAATAAAGGTATTTTTGGGAATGATTCTTGCCCTTTGAATCTAGAGTCTCAACCAATGAATTTAACTCAGACATAGCATCTAGCTAACATTACAACTCTGGATATGTCAAACTGGAATTCCACAGGTTCCCGATTGTCGGTTTCCGGACCATATCAGCGGCGTATAACAGGCTTTTTTAAAAAACTAAACACCGGACAGACCACCAAAGAAACCATCATACCGAGGGTACCGGCTTCCGGTGAGAATCTCGACACCCCGTGCCGGACCCCATAGAACCATACCAGGCATGTCAGGAGTCCCAGGATCGCCGAGGCCGATGCGCCGAATCCGTTGGCCCGTTTCATGACAAGACCCCAGATAAAGGGTCCCAGGAAGACAGAGCCGATTGCGCCCCAGGAAATGGCCAGAATCGTAACGATGGTATCCGGTTTAAAATATGCCAGGATAACGGATAACAGGACGAAACCGGCACTGGCCACCCGCATGAGAAACGTCAGCCGGCTGTCGGAAACGTCTGGATTGATATAAACCGCGTACAGGTCTTTTACCACCGAGGAGCTTGAAATAAGGATCAGTGCCGCCAGGGTGGACATGGACGCCGAAAGGATCAGCAGCAGGATCAGAACCGAGAGGGCTTCCGGGATCACATTGGCAAAGAGTTCCGGCATCAGCCGGTCATAAGCGATACCTCCCGCAACTGTTTTGGGCACGGTTTCCGCTGTGAAGAAAAACCGGGTGGTGGCGCCGATGAAATAGGCGGACCCACCGATGAGGAGTGCAAATGCTGTGGATGCGATCATTCCCACCCGGATAGCATGACGGTCCTTGATGGCATAAAATTTCTGAATAAGCTGAGGCATGCCGAAGGGCGCGACACTGGTCAGAAATATCAGGCAGAACAGGGGCCAGAACCCGGGCGGTCCGATGGGTTTTGTCAGTTTGCCACCGGTATTTTCCACGGCGGAAAGAGTCGCTGTGATGTTCCCCAGTCCTCCGCCTTTCTGCAGGGTGCTGAACACCAGGATGACGACGCCCACGATCATGATGATACCGAACGCCATATCCAGCATAGTCATGGATTTGTAGCCGCCCAGTACCAGATAGAGGGAAGTGAAAGATCCCATGAGGATTAACGCCAGCGTATAATTGATGTTGAAATTCGATTCGAACAGGTATGAGAGTCCCATGAACACTGCGGCGGAATACGGTATGAAGAAAATAAAAATACAGACGGGAGTAAACCATTTCAGGAATTTGCTATCATACCGTTTCTCAAAATATTCCGCCAGAGTGGACACGTTGTAGTCCACGGACATCTTCTTAATCTTGGGTCCCATAAACCACCAGACCAGAAGTACGCCGACAAGGGCATTCCCAAGGGCGATCCACAGACCGGAATATCCAAAACTCCAGCCGATTTTCCCGGCAAATCCAATGAAGAGCACGGCGGAAAAATAGGCTGTACCATAAGTGAATGCCGTCATCCAGGGACCGACAGACCCTCCACCCAGAAAGAAATCCGAGAACGTTTTTGTTTTTCGCAGACCCATAATACCGAAGAAAATGATCATGAGTGCATAGGCCAGAATGACAAGTCCTTTTATCGAAACAAATGCTTCCATCGATTTCCTCCTGAAAGATAATCCCTTGTGACGCCGGGAAAAGACGCCCCCGTTGATATCTCAATTACTCACTTAAAATCAAGGACGGGATGAAAATCGTGAGTTGTTTTTTTGCTGGATTCAATTACAATACGCTCAGGAAGAAACCCAATCAGACAAATGGTGAAATCAATGAATATCCAGAAACTGGCACATCGGAAAAAACCGGTTATTGATCCGGATAACTGGCAGAAAATCCCCTGGGACGATCCGGAATTCAGTCCGGAAATTTTATTGGAACACCTTTCACAGGACCACGATTTTGCCAGCCGGAGCGTGGACAAAATCATTTCTCATGTGCAATGGATTCATAACTCACTCCTGGAACAACGTCACTCAAACATACTGGATCTGGGCTGCGGCCCCGGATTTTACACTCAGCGGCTGGCAGAGTTGGGCCACACCTGTACCGGTATTGATTTCTCCCCGGCATCCATCACCTTTGCCCGGAAGCAGGCACAGAAATCCCAACGAACCCTCACATACCATCAGGGAGACATCCGGCGGGTGGATTACGGCACCGGATACCATCTGGTCATGATGATTTTTGGGGAGTTCAACGTGTTCAGCCCTCAAAACGCCGAAAAACTCCTCAGAAAAATGCACCACGCCCTGGTTCCCGGCGGTCTGCTTCTTCTGGAACCCCATACCCTTGACGGGGTAAAAAATCTCGGGGAGCAAACCCGGTACTGGCAGGCGGAACCCGCAAGCATGTTCTGCCGGAAACCTCATCTCTACCTGGAAGAAAGCCACTGGCATCCGGATCTTCAAATTGCCGTAAATACCTTTACCGTACTCCCGGCGGGCACCGGGTCCGGCGCTGTTTACCAGCAATACGTCCGGGGTTACACCCATGGGGAATACGAGGGTTTACTCACGGATAACGGATTTGAAGATCTGTCCTTCTACCCGCTGTTCGGCGGTGCAGAAGACGATTTCGGTGACGACCTTTTCATCCTCACCGCCCGGAAAAAACAGGATTAATCATCATTCCGGTAACCCGGTCACAGGAGATTTTTCATGAACAGACCCTCCAAAACAAATTGCATCAGAACCCTGACAATCACTATATTCATTCTATCCATCACAGGATTAATCATCACAGTCACAGGTGCCGCCGACGGGAAACATACGCTCTGGGAAGTCAAAGGTGAAACCAACACCGTGTATCTCCTGGGATCCATCCATGTGCTCACGGAAGAGGCATACCCACTGGCACAACCACTCATGGATGCCTTTCTGGATACAAAAAAAATCGTGTTTGAAACGGATGTCGAGGCTACTTTCAGTGAGGAGGTAAATCAGTACGTCGCACTGAAAGGGTATTATCCTGATGGTGAGAATCTGTGGGAAAGCCTGGATGAAGAGAGTAGTAAACGCCTGCGAACACTCATGAAAAAACTGAAACTGCCGGCGTTGATGTTCCATCGGATGAAACCCTGGCAAGTCACCATAAATCTGGTGGTCACCATGTATCAGGCGGAAGGGTTTTTAACGAAATATGGCGTTGACAAACATTTCCATACACTGGCGAAGGAGACGGAGAAAACCATCACGTTTTTCGAACCCGTTATGTTTCAACTCAAATTGTTCGGTGAGTTATCGGATCGGGAACAGGTCCAACTGCTGAAACAGATCCTTGATGACCAGGAAAAAATCTCGAAACTGGCCGCTGATATGTTTCTCTACTGGAAAACCGGTGATGCGGAAAAGCTCAATATCCTCCTGAGCGAAAGTTTAGAGGATTACCCCTATCTGGCGGATCGTCTGCTCTACCAGCGGAACAAAAATTGGATCCCGGACATCGAATCATTTCTGAAGGAAAAAGAAAATGTGCTTGTGGTCGTAGGCGCCGGTCACCTGGTAGGTCCCGGTAGTGTCGTCGAACTGCTTCAGAAGAAAGGGTATGCCATCCGGCAACTCTGATATGGAACTGATCACCATCCCCACGGAACAGACCACGGCGGCAACGGATGCCCTCATGGCCGTGTTGTGCCTGGCAGGCATGGTTTTTCTTCAGCGGTTCCGATCAAAGGATCCCCGGAAAATCGGGTTATGGACGGGGCTCCTGGGATTGCTGGCCATGGCATCCATTCTGGGTACCATCGTCCATGGATTCGTCCTGCCAAAAGCAGTCAGCGATTTTCTCTGGCAGCCACTCTATCTGAGTCTGGGTCTGGCGGTCGCCCTCTTTGTGGTGGCAGTAGTCCATGATCGGTTCGGTCCGGTTGCGTCCCGTCAGGCTCTCCCCTGGATGATCGCAGCGGGATTCATTTTTTTTGGAATCACATTTTTCGATCCGGAATCATTTCAAATCTTTATCATGTATGAAGCGGTGGCAATGATTTTCGCACTGTTGATGTACGGCACAATGGCGATCCGGAAATCACTCCCCGGTGCAGGGTTCATGACCCTGGGTATCCTGTTGAGTATTGTTGCCGCCGCCATTCAGGCCGGTGAAAGCATGCGTTTTACGTTGATCTGGACCTTTGATTTCAACGGTATCTTTCATATCGTTCAGATGGTCGGGGTGATTGTTCTCCTTGAAGGGATTCGGCGCGCCATGAAACCGGCCAGGACCTGAATCAATTCCCGAACCCGAACTCAACCATATCCAGATCGGACAGTGCTGTGCCGGTGGCCGGATCCGTCAAAATGGCGTAGAACATAAGGCCCGATGCCGCTGCGCCGGTCTCAGGCCACTGAAAATCCAGAATAGTCCTGATATCCCGGGTGAATGGTTCCAGCATCATATCTTCGTAATCAATTCCCGGCGGATACAGAACCCAGTCCGGCCAGAACCAGAACGCGCCCCCGACGTTCAGCGCAATAAATTCCCGGACCGCCAGAGGGGCCGGAAACGGGTTGACGCATTCCGCCGTGAGAACAAACGCATCCCCGGCGTGGAAATAATCATGGTTCAGTTTTAAGTGGATATCCGGATCCATGGGATGGTCCGCCAGCCAGGGTGCCAGAATCGCCAGAAAGTCAGCACGGTCCGTATCAATCCTGACATGTTCCAGGGCAAACGGCAGAAATGCGGTGCAAAATCCCTGTCCGCGGCGTGCAACGAGACCCGGCGCATCGGTATTGACCGCGAAAATCATCCGGGCCTCAGCATCACCCAGGATGGTGAGTATATCCGGAGTAAAACTCACCTCGGCATTCTTCTTTTGAAGCCGCATGGAAAATCCGTCCAGGAGCGGATCACCGGAAACACCTGTCACGGTAAAATCATCGGCATTGGTTCCGGCGGAAGCCACACCGAAATAAGTCTCCAGCCATTCCCGACCACCCTGACGGGATGCATTCCGGGCCAGATCCCAGCCGGAAAGTAAAATACCGCCGCCGGAATCAAGATAATCAGCAATGACCGCACGTTCCGTTTCAGAGGGATAATCACTCCACCCGAACGTCCAGATCACCGCAGAATCACGGTAATCATTCAGGTTCAATACATCCGGCAAACCCCGGAACCGTTCATCCCAGAGTGATGCCGTCAGACCCGCTGCCGCTATCGAGTCCATGATGGTGGATCCGGCTTCGAGATCCGGTGAGGATGCGATTACCAGCAGATCCAACTTTTCCATGGGGACAGTGGAAAATGCGGATTCCTCTTCAAATACCCGGTTATTACCCCGAAGATCGGCAGCCGTGACGGTCACGATAAAGTCACCGGGTTCAGTCCCGGTGATATAAATCCCGCTGAAAACGCCATCACCAGCAGTACCGTCATTGTGGGCGCCATCATCAAACAACTCCGTTTCCATCACCGGCCCATCGGGAAATCGCTGAATTTCTGCGGTTACCTGCTGAATCCCGGAAACATCATAACCGGTCGTGGTGATCTGAATAGCGTCACCGGCATCCGGTGATCGTGTGGAGAGAACCGTATCAGATACCCGCGGACCCATGCGATCCGTCACAGGGATAGTGATAGTGAATGGCCAGGTTCTGCCATCAGCGTCGGTGATGATGATATCCAGCGTGATATCCGTCCCGTGAGGACACGATTCGCTGATACCGATATCGATGACAGCCCACCCCGATTCTGAACCCCAGCCCGGCGGGATATCACCCATGGCGCCTTCATAATTCGTCGTGCACCAGTCCGTATATTGACTGTTGGTACTGACCGTAAGTACGAGACCCCGGGCCGTCTCACACCCGATATTTTTCAGGAACAGAACGGGATAAATATGATCACCGGGATCAGGATTGGCATTGTTGGTGCTGTCATACACGATATCCCAGTCATCACTCGTCAGGGAGGCACCCGAACCGATAAACAGCGGGATAACCGCCTGGTCCGCAAGCACGCTGCCTGACCGAATTTCAACGGTGAGGAGCACCTGACGATCCACCGTGGCGGCAGCGTCCACTTCCACGGAAAAAATATTTGTAAGCTGCTGTGATTCATAGCGGTTCAGGCTGTTCAACGGTGCGGTCGTCACCGGCAGGGTAATCTCCGGATCGGTGCAGGACAGGTTCACTGTAAGATCATTCCCCGTGGTGCCGGTATTCAGTACTGTGAGGGTCAATGCCGCGGTTTCACCGGGTTCGATACATCCATCACCGTCACCTGTAACGGCAGTAAACCAATGGTTTGCAAGGATAAATTCCGGTTCTGACGGTGCCCCGCCAACAGCCAGTGTGGGATCTCCGAACTGAGCATACTCACCGATAGTAAAATAATCATAGTACCCCGTATACCCCACGGTTTCGATATAATGCCGATCAGCAGCGGCCATCATCATGGCAGGTGTCCGCAAACCCTCAAACCAGGCACAGTAGTATGGATATTCAATTGCCCCGGTGGCGGTCCGGTATTGGGCATGGGAGTAACCGGACGCCATGGCCACCCGGGTAGCGCCCACATAGGAGATAGCGCCGCCGTTGGGATTGAGGAGAAAATGTTCCGGCATGGATTCACCACCGGAGGTATAGGGCCAGCCGGGAATTTCATTGTCAAATGCCGCCGTGGAGCATGCAAACCCGAACATCACCGGCAGTTTCCAGGTATTGGTGAAATTCGCGGCATGGGCATGAGTAAAACAATCATCAATGAGCCATAAACAATCCGGCGCACCGTGGCAGTGAAACGCCAGGAAACCGGCGCCTTCCGACGCGCGGGTCACCACGGAATCAGGGTAAGCCCAGCCGTCACAGGGATATGTATCCGTCTCATACAATCGAACCACATCAACAGCATTAAATGGATATTCTGCGAGCTGTTCTGCGAACAATTCCCCTTCCGGAATCCCGGATGTGTCACCGTGTTCCCGTTCATTGAAAATATCCACCGCGGCGAACAGGACCCGATTGAACCAGTCGGCACCCGGCTGAACCTGCGATTCATAGGCAATGATATTATTCAGAGCGGTGGTCAGTTCCGACTCATTTGATGCCGGAATCCGGCTCACAAACACATCGGCAAGAAAATCCATGGCCGGCAGATCACCGGGATATGCCCCGAAATTACCGTTATCGTCGGCATCCCAGTCGATGGGATTCCCGGCCCCGTCATACAGATCGGAAAAATACGCTTCCATGGGCAGATACGTGACACCCAGGGGATCATATTCCTGGAGGGTCCGGCGTACCGGCATCACGTCGGCATCACCCGCCAGAAGGACAAATGACGTGGCATTGATTTCAACTTTGCTCTGAATAAAATTTCTGAGTTTCTGAGGATCATCCACCCCGGGAAAGGTCTGGAGTATCGATTCTATGGTGACCACTTCGGGAACCAGACCCAAAGTGGTCTTATGGGCGATATACGGTGTCAGCGCACCGGTCATGGTTTCCGGGACAACGATCACGAAAGGCTGATTTTCCCGTGACATTGACGGGTTGGTGAAAACAGTCCGGGATTCCTCTGTTAAAACCGTTACCGTCACCTGCCGGGCAAACTGAATCCGGTCAGGCCGGGTCAACTGCGCCGGAAAAATACGCATGACCAGGATCGATTGGTGTTGAAGGGTGACGGGATTCAGCCCGCCGTGGACAGACCAGATCACGTTTTGGTCCGGCCAGGCGGTATCAGGATCCAGAACCGGATATGGCAGGGGCTTATTTGCATCGGATATCAGGTGAACTCCCCGGCTGCCGGGCAATGGAGACGTCAGTGTCAACGTACCGGTTCCGTGCCGTTCTGCGCGAACATCCGTGACTGTCGTACCGGCAGGGAGTTCCCGGATAACAAGCCGGTATGGCATGGCCGGCCAGTCGTTCACCAGGTATGTGTGTGAGGTTCCCCGGACGGTAAGTGGAAATTCCGTTCCCGTTTCCATGACAGGAGAATCGAACACTGCTGTCATGGTCATTTCTCCGGCCATACAGGTCCCAACCGTGACAAGGACAACTATTATGGTGGCAATCATTCGTTTCAGCATTGTCGGCTCCTTATGTGTTACTAAGTTTCTGAACCCCACACGATATCATCTGCGGTTTCCGACCACCCGAACAGGGCCAGATCGATCCGGTTCCGGGTACTAAACCGAACCCCTTCCGCCTCCAGGAGCAGTTTCTGGTCCCGGCAGGGATCGCCGCTTGCCCGGATGCTGATCTCACCCCTGCTGTTTACGACCCGCTGCCAGGGCACCTCCGGATCCGTGACCCGGGCCATGGCATATCCGGCGATGCGGGGACTCCTTGCACCGGCCAGCACAGCGACCTGACCGTACGTGGCGACCCGACCCGGTGGAATCCGTTTCACAACAGTGTAGATTCTCTGATAAAGATCGGATTGCGATCCCATACTCTCATCCCTCTCCACCCGATATCATATCGCGATGAAATCAATCCGTCCAGCAGGGTCTGCTTCATTGAGGAGATTCGTTTGGGGCCGGAGTGATGCTTTCCGAAAGAGTGAAGTTTGTTTTTCTGTTCTGCATTTGATATCAAATAACCCTTCTCAGAACTTCTGGAAGGAAACAAATAGACATGCAACCGTGTTGCATGACCAAGAGATTGAGGAGGAGAGATTATGAGCGTCACAAAAATTATGATGGTTGTCGGTTTATGTTTAATCATGGGAATGGGAGCAACAGTTATGAAAGCAGCAGAAAATCCAAAAGTGTTTCTGGATATCAGTATTGACGGTAAAAACGTCGGCAAAATCGAAATTGAACTTTTTGCCGATGCAGTGCCCAAAACCGCTGAGAATTTTCGGGCATTGTGCACAGGGGAAAAGGGATTTGGGTACAAAGGATCTTCTTTTCACCGGGTCATCCCCGATTTCATGCTTCAAGCCGGTGATTTCACCAACCATAACGGCACCGGTGGTAAATCCATCTATGGAAACAAATTCGAAGATGAGAATTTCAAGCTGAAACACACTGGACCGGGCGTTTTATCCATGGCCAACGCAGGTCCCAACACCAACGGATCTCAGTTCTTTATCACAACAGTTAAAACATCCCATCTGGATGGCAAACACGTGGTTTTCGGCAAAGTGATCAACGGCATGGATGTAGTTGAAAAAATCGAAGCAGTTGGATCACGCAGTGGAAAAACATCCGTCAAGGTCATGATCGATGATTGCGGAGAAATCAAATAGCACACGGCTGATGCTGACCCAGTGAATGGGAATACCATCAACGGGATCTCTCACTTCGTATCGAGATGACAAGTTTACTCATGTCGAGATGACAGGTCTGCTGAGTGATAACAAAATTTTAGTACTGCCAGCCGAAGTTTGCCCGGCCGTAAACGCCAATAATTTCCGAGTTATCGTCCGTAAGCATGGCGCCGTAAAACCGAAGACCGGATGCCGAAGAGTGAATATCCGGCCAGGTAAAACGAAGAATTTCCAGGGAAGTAGTACCGGGATAACCATCCACGGCACTCGTCTGGAAGGTTGGGGTCCAATCCGGAT
>SWBY01004683.1_pt1 | contig 18421 bp, 9 predicted proteins | sample 4693071 | NCBI WGS metagenome assembly SWBY01 (sample SAMN10267273, study PRJNA491770) | bioreactor metagenome | isolation source: DHS bioreactor inoculated with marine methane seep sediment | place: Japan: Omine Ridge, Nankai Trough | collected 2006-05-06 | reverse complement strand
TTGTTAGTTACTGCGAGATGGGAATAGGGTGGGACAAGTTATGTCTGCGGGACGTGACAACTGGGTAATTTGATAATGCATCAGAAAGCAGGATTCATCCGAACGGACAGTAGGTTTAGTGACATAGTACTGGGGGAAATGCTCGGTGGTAATCTCATCAAACCGGTTGAACGTGATTCCGTCATTCGATACAGCATGTATCAGCCGGTTTTTCCGTGACTGATAAAATACATGCACCCTGTCATCATCACCCCATATCAATTCATGAACTCCTTCAGCGATACTTGAGATTTCGCCAACCTCAATAGCCTCTGTGAATGTCCCATCAATGTATTTCAATATCAGGGGATAATAGCCGCCGCCCAGGAAATAGACGGTATTAGAGTGGTCAACGCAGATTCTCGGCCATCGTTTCTGAGCCGTAATTTCTGGATCGAAAAATGTTGTTTCAGGTGGTTGAAACTTTCCCCCATTACTGCGGATATAAGCAAGGTAATCTTTAATCCGGTCACCTACCTCTTGAATTTCAAAACTGATGTGAATTTCACCGGCATCATCGATTACAAGATCCGGAAACCGCGCATTGCCGCCGTCGTAGACGATCTCGTATCGGACAATCACCCCGGCACTGATTTCAGCATAATGGATATTGGTTAGAGGTGTTTGTTGGCTAGGCAAAGGATCCTGCCAGATAAGATGAAGAGCATCGTTTGAATCGATCCCGGACCGCAGATCCCAGAACCCGGTTTCAACACATAGCAGCGTAACCGGAGAATCAAATGTCCCTGCCTGATTATGGGTGTACAACAGATCCTCACCATGTTCCGTTTTGCGACTGAAGAAGAGATGAGCGGCGCCATTGCTGTCCAGTTCGAAAGTCATATCACCGATTTCACAGGCTTCTTCGAAAACATTTTCCCAGACCGGAAATGGATCATAATAAAGATATGGGGCAGCATGGGCAGTATGATCCAAACCCACTTGAATCGATATTCGACAGAGGAAAACGACTAAAATCACCAAAACAACTCTCCCTGTCACAAAATCATTATCACTAAAGTGCAGTCTCAACACTCACCTCCACGACACACATTAAGGTTGCCATAAATGAACAATTTAGTATCAACATCGCGTTAATCAACATAAATACTGAGCCTGTACTATTGTAATCGTAAATGAAGCTGAAGCTTTGAACCATTCTTGATCTTAAACTATATATCTCCCTTATCAAAATCATAGTGAATAAAACCTGCTTTTACTACCGGCGCAAACCAACCGGTTAAGATGATGGACTTTACTAAGCAAGATGGTTTTCAGGTTCATTTTGATTTACCCCTCTTGTTCCTGTCTTTAATTATAAACATTCGCTGAAGGATAATCAAATTGTTTCTGTATCGTTTTTTTATACGGCATTGCATGGAATCGCCTTAAACCATGAACCGCGACGATTCACCCAGCGATCCGTTCGTGATGTAATTTTTCCCCAATTCCGACGCGTTTTCTGATATATCTCCGGAAAATTCCAGCGGGGGAAGACCGGAGATTACCGATGCAATTTGTCCTGAATCTGAGGAAACGAATAGGAAACGGAATAATTAGTGTGATCATCTTGCTTTGGTTGATGATTGTTCCGGCGGGTCATGGGGAGGATAATCCCGTCTTTGATTTCGGTGAAATTATAGTGACGGCCACTCGAATGCCGCTGACCCTGTCCGAAGTCGCCCGGAATGTCATTATCCTGGACCGGGAAAGCATTGAATCTGCGCCGGTTAACTCTGTTTCGGATCTTCTGGAGTATGCATTGGGCGCCGATGTCACACGCCGGGGTCCCCAGGGCGTTCAGGCGGATGTCAGTATTCGCGGCAGTACCTTTGAACAGGTGCTGATCCTGGTGGACAGTGTTCGTATCAGCGACCCTCAAACCGGACATCACTCCCTGAATATCCCTCTGAATACCGGTGATATTGAGCGTATTGAAATTCTTAAAGGTCATGGTTCCAAGATGTGGGGTGCCGGCGCATGTGGCGGCGTCATCAATATCGTCACCCGGAAGGATTACCGCAACAATTTAACTGTCAGTCTTATCGGGGGAGATTACAGATACCAGGAAGGGACAGCCACCGGCAGGGTCATCACCGGCCCGGTATCTCATGCGGTCTCCCTGATGCGGAAACGATCAGGTGGGTATCGGGAAAACACGGAGTTTGTCATGGATTCAGCCACGTACCGGTCGGCATTCCAGACAAAGAAACACTCCGTGGATTTCTTTCTGGGTTTTCAGGATAAAGAATTTGGCGCCAATAGCTTCTACTCGGATTCCTACCCGGATCAGTGGGAACATACCCGCACCTTTTTCTCAAACGCGGCAGCCACTTTCAATCTTCCTGCCTGTCTGGTAACACCCCGGATGTTCTGGCGCCGGAACGAAGATGATTTTATCCTGGATCGTGCCCGGCCGGATTGGTACCGGAATATCCATGCCACAGACAGTTATGGATTGGATCTGCAGACAGACTGGCACTGGTCTTTGGGGGATACCGTACTGGGTGGACGGGCTTCCATTGATGAAATTAAGAGTGCCGGCCTGGGGGATCATGATCGTTGGGAAACCGGTCTTGTCCTGGAGCACCGGCTGAAACCGGTTCAAAGATTTTCCATTATAGCCGGTATTTCCAGTCACTATTTTTCCCAATGGGGTTGGGAAATTCATCCCGGAATTGATCTGGCGTTCCGGATCAGCGGGAATGCAAAACTCTATGTCACTGCAGGAAAAGCATTTCGATTACCCACTTTCACGGAACTCCATTATGACAGCCCGGCAAATCTTGGGAACCCGGATCTGGAACCGGAATCTTCCCGGTCATATGAAATCGGCTATGATCTGACAGTTCCGGGTTTCAACATGAATGTCAGTCTGTTTCGACGGGAAGGCAGGAATCTCATTGACTGGGTCAGATATGACCATGAAGATCAGTGGCTGGCTGAAAACCATACCCGTGTGGATACCCACGGTATTGATATCACCACCGGTTTTGATCCCCGTGCACTCTGGAAGGATTCGCCGGTTACACGGATTGAGCTGAGTTACGGCTATCTTGAATCAGACAGCGATTCCGGTGATCTTGAATCCAAATATGTGCTGAACTATCTTGAGCATCAGATGATTGCCCGGGTTGATCATCGATGGTTTATGAGGATCCGTCAGACCTGGTCGCTGCGGTATGAAGACCGGCATCAATACAGTGACACGTTCCTGGTGGATACCCGGTTGTCATGGGAAAATGAGGATATAACCGTGTTTGTCTCTGCAACAAATCTTATGGATATCGAATATGACGAAGCCGGAACAATTCCCGGTCCCGGCAGATGGGTGATGGCGGGGTTTTCTCTGGAATTTTAATATAGTGTGTATACGCTTTCACTATTCCCGAAAATGATGATGACGCGGTACCTGAGATTGGATCTCCATGAAAAATTCGCTTATTACTGAACTTTCCGAATCTGAATCTCGTATTCTGAAATGCAGGGTTGGGATGATCGGGTCATTTGCTGAAGAGGGAAAAGGAGTGAAATCATGAACGGGTGTAAATTGATATTTGCCGTAATTGGTGTGTGGTTGTGTGTTTTAACTGTTCCGGGCAGCGGTGTGTCAGCGGATACCGGTGATATTCTGCCTGAATCTCACCCGGGACATTCGGTCTGGGAAAATGTGCCGCGATCCGGCATTCCTTTGGGTAAAGATCCCGGAGAGTTTATCAGCCTGGCCGAACCCCTGACCGTTGATACCTTTGGCGACCGGGATCTTCCGGGCCGGGTGGATAATTCGGAGCAGCCACATTTCCGGGGTATTTTTTCCCAGATAAACGGTTCCTGTTCCCAGGCCAGTGCGGTTTCATATATTTTCACCTACGAGATTGATTGGGTTCGCGATATCCCGGCTGATATCGATGCCAACCGGTATCCCAGTCATTTTACATACAATTTTCTGAATAACGGTGAGAACTGGGCATCGGATCCGTTTGATGGCTGGCAGATTGTCAGGGAATGCGGTGTGCCGTCTATTGAAGTATATGGTGGGCTTGCTGCCGGAGGATTCACTCGGTGGATGACCGGATATGATAACTATTATCATGCCATGCAAAACCGTCTCCAATCCACCGCTTTCGTCAATACAACGACGGAATCCGGTTTGGAAACACTGAAACAATGGTTTGACAATCATGGTTCCGGTGAAGCTGCGGGTGGTCTGGCATTATTCGGAGCCAACACCATTGATCTGGAAAGTGATGTGCTGCCGGATGGTACGCCGGAGGCCGGGAAATATGTGATTCGCCGGTGGGGACCTCAGGGCCAGTTCCTGGCGGATCATCTCATGACGTTTGTCGGGTATGATGACAGTATTTGTTATGATTACAATGGTGATGATCGATACACCAACGACGAGGACACCAACGGTGATGGTCGGGTAGATCTGACTGACTGGGAGGTGGGGGCATTGATCATTGCCAACAGTTGGGGTACCGGCTGGGCCAATAACGGATTCATTTATATGCCGTACCGCCTGTTGGCAATGCCGGTTGGTGATCATGGCATCAGCATTTATAATCAGGTGTATATGGCCATGGCGCTGCCGGAATATTTGCCCATGATCACCATGAAAATCACGCTGACCCATTCCTGCCGGGATAAACTCAAGGTGACGGCAGGTGTCGCTTCCGATCCGAATGCAACGTCACCGGAATTCCGGCTTCAGCTTCCGATTTTCAATTACCAGGGAGGTCCAAATTACATGACTGGAGGGACAGAAGAGGTCGATAAGACGATTCAGTTCGGCCTGGATGTCTCACGCTTGCTGGCCCAGGTTGATTCCGGTGAAACAGCGGTGTTCTTCCTCGAAATCACCGAGAATGATTCAGAGGGTGCTGACACGGGCAGTCTCGATGCCTTTTCGCTGATGGATTGTACCTCCGGATCTCCCGTGGAAATTCCCGGAACCGGATTCCCGGTCACATTGAACGATAATGATATCACCCGGGCTGCCATCACAGCGGCAGTCCAGTTTGATTCGCCTGTGATTACCACAACATCCATACCCGGTGCGCGGCAGTATGAAGCATACTCACATGAACTGACGGCTGCAGGCGGGACGCCGCCATATACATGGCATATTGATGCGGGTTACACGGAAACAGAGGGAGATCGGACGTTTCCGGCAATTACAGGCGAGCCGTTAACACTCACACCCAACAATGACGATGGATTTGTAAACGTGGATCTGGAATTTGAGTTTCCGTTTTTTGCTGAAACCCATTCCGCCATCACCATCACCACCGATGGGTCAATCGTATTTGGCGGGGAATTTGCCATGATCCGGAACAACAGTCATCTCCGTGATCATGCAGCCATCACCCCCATGGGAGCAGATCTTCAGCAATTCCCGGAAAACGGTGGCGGTATTTTTATTGAGAGTGGAAGTGAGCGTGCCATAATCCGCTGGATATCGGGACGATATAATGAACCGGACAGGAACCTCGATTTTGCTGTGGTCCTCCATGATTCCGGCCGGGTGGAGTTCTGTTACGGGGAAAATCTTGATGCCGAATTCAATTTCACTGCCGGTATTTCCGATGGCGCCGGCAATATTACATTTGCATCCATCATCGGCACTCCCGAAATTCATGATGGATATAATATTGTCTGGGTAGTGCCGGATTACGCATTAAATCCTGTTCCGGGAATGATATTGATGGAAGACGGCTGGTTTCAGGGTATTCCTGAACGGGGTGAGGAAGTGTGGATGATCCCGGTACGCATCACAGATATCAACGGGTTGGGTGATGCATGTGAGATACCGTTTATGAGCAGCAACGGTGAGCCTTTTTATCGTTTGAATCTGCGTGATCGTCATTTGAGCTGCGGTGATGAGTTCGCACTGAAACGGTCTTGCGGCAACCCCCTGACAACAGCTCTGCCGATAGATGAATTTGTCATTCTGGATGTGTACGGCAGCTATTGGTTCTGGCCGGCATGGTCTGCAGAAATTAATTTCCAGCCCGGAACCATGAACCCGGATTCCTGTTTAATTGATCCGGTTCTGTCTTTTCAATGGCCGGATGTGGAGGGAACCTTTACCGGTCTTCGGTTTTGGGGCGCCATTCTTGATATGGGCACCATGAATTTGATTGATTACCATATGCTGGAATGGTCGTTCGGGAACTGATCTCGTTTCCTATCGGATCAGAAGATCCGTTCATATAAAAAAAGCCGCCCCGGGGTATCCCGGAGCGGCTGTTTTCATCATTGCATCAAGCAGAGAGTGATTCCTGGCGGAATCATCATCAGTTGATCGGATCTGTACAACTCCCTGTGCCAAGAGCGGCATTGAAAATCATCTGGGCATCACCCGCGGATACCATGCCGTCATTATTGCAGTCAGCAGCACATTCCTCTTCCATGGTCGGGGAATATGTTTCCAGAGCAATATTGAATGCAAGCTGTGCATCACCGGCGGAAATGACGCCGTCAAGTGTGACATCACCGTCATGAACACAGTTGGGTGTTGCTTCCGGTGTCGGCGTCGGTGTGAAGGTGCAGTCGTAGGTAAACCTTCCATCCGCAGCAGCAAATCCCGTCAGATCATCCTGAAGGTTCGTGAGCATCAAATCGCTGAAATCACCGTTGATACACCCGCTGCACACCACATCGAAAGTCATTCGGATAAAGGAACCGTAGCTTCCGGCAGGAATACCGCCGGCACCCGTAAATCCGCTTATTGTGATATCTCCGGCAGTGGATTCGTTGCAGCTGAACATGTTCCAGCCCGGGTTCAGATCGCCTTCGGTGCACGATACATACGCCAACATGGATGGTTCGTACTCCACATGGAAATTAAAGGCATCCACATCGGTATCCTGGTTATCCAGCATGATATCCACAGCAACGGTATATCCGGTGCAGCCGGATGTGTCAGCTATCCAGATAGTGTCATTGACGGGAATGGGGGTGTTGGTCGGCGGCACAGGTGTACTCGTGGGAGGTACCGGTGTGGGAGTTGGCGGTACAGGCGTGCTTGTTGGTGGAACAGGTGTGTTGGTGGGAGGCACGGCTGTGTTGGTGGGTGTATTTGTGGGTGTATTAGTAGGTGGCACTGGAGTATTGGTAGGTACCACATCCACCGTGATGTTCAACTGGTAGTTGCCGCTTGCACCACCATAACCGTCAACAACGATGTAATAGGTGTTCCCGCCGGTAAAGGTCAGATCAAGCAGTTGTGATTGATAAAGGTTCCCATAAACCGGTGACTGGCAACTGTCATCATTACAGGCATAGGGATTGCCGTCATCAGGACAAGTACCCTCATATACATACAACTTGGTATCGTAATCCGATACTGCCTGACAAAGGGTCAGGTCCACCGTCTGAGTGACCGGGGAAAAATACCGGTAAACGACATCCGGTGATGTGGATCCCGAGTAGTTACAGACTTCATCGTAATCATGGGTATACCCGGAAGTGTTGTCGATATCCTGGTACGGTAGCGACGATATCACGATGGGATCCCCGCAGGTGTCACCGGTGCCGGGCATCGGCGTGTTGGTGGCCGGGACCAGTGTCGGGGTCGGTGTGTTGGTGGCCGGGACCAGTGTCGGGGTCGGTGTGTTGGTGGATGGAACCAGTGTGGGGGTCGGCGTGTTTGTGGCTGGGACCTGTGTCGGGGTCGGTCCTGAACAGGCGGTTCCGATAATGGACAGATTGTCTATTGCCACGGAATTTCCGTCGTCACCGAAATATCGTACCGCCACGACAAGGTTGGAACAGCCGTCATACGCTGCTCCCAGCGGGTAACACGCATTGGCACATGTCCCACTGGCGTAGTTCAGTACATCCATCTCGGAGTAAATCAGTTCCCAGGGCGATCCCAGATTCGTGCAGTCCAGTGTACCATAATCGGCACAAGCCACGTAAACTTCCATGGTTTCATGCCAGACATTGGTGTTCAGAAACCAGTCCAGACAGACCGACAGGTCACAGTACCCGGTCATATCATGATTGGGGTTCGAATTTCCGTCCATGATCAGCAGGTGATCCGGTCCGTTGGGGGAGTTGCAGGCCTCATACCCGTGCCATGCGATATAAGTGCCGTCACAGGCGGGCAGCGGTGTGGAAAGCTGTGTCATGGGATCGATCCGGTGCCAGGTCTGGGTGCAGCCGGCATCACCAAGAGGACCCGTGCAGACAAATGCATCGGCTGTCTCAAATGTTTCCACATAAATCACTGAAGATCCAGACGGAGTATTCGTCGGTGTATTGGTGGGTCCCACCGGTGTATTGGTGGGAGTGTTGGTCGACGGTACCGGTGTATTGGTCGGTCCACTCCCGTTTTGCACATTGATTGTATAATCTTCCACTTCACCATAAGTCGATGCGCCACAGGCACTGACCGGGTCGGTGTAAAGCACCCGGATTCGCATCCGGGTGGAACCAAGAGTGGCACCGGCAGGCGGTGTAATTGTGCCGGTATACGGACCACTGCTGGGACTGTTCGTCACCGTGATTGTTTCATTGGCGTCATCAAAATCAAGATCCTGGTTCCAATCCACCCAGACGCCACACTGATCTGTCGAATACGAGGTATTCCCGTTTGTGATGGTGAAGGAGTAACCCGTCCCGATATTCATAAGGGTCGAAATACCCGTGTAATCCACATAGTTTCCACAGGTGCTGGAATTATCAATGGTTCCCACCTGGACACGGGCAACATACTCATCACAGGTTGTTCCCGAGGCTGAACAATATGTCGGTACCGGTGATGGTGTCGGTGTGAGTGTGGGTCCTCCGGGTGTGATGGTGGGTGTGGGTGTACCGTAACTCAGGGAACATGCCGGGAGAGGATGTGATCCACTCTGGTTGTTGGACCAGATGTTCTGAATCCGGACACCTTTATTGGGGCATGTGCCGCAATGGTGGAGTGCTACAACCTTATGGGTATCGCGTGAGAGAACCGGTGATCCGGAGTTCCCGCCTTCGGTATCACAGTAATATCCGACTTCACTCACTGTACCGCCGACACAGGGGCTCAGCGTATTGGAATAGACTTCACAAAATCCGCTCTCATCGGCTGATTCCGTGGAAAAAAGGCCGATTTCCTTTGGCCGGCCGGAGCCGTGCCCGGGAATATAAATCTGTTCATCAACAGCGACGAGTCGATTATCGATGGCCAGGTATCCGTATGTGGCTGCCGGGTTTTCACTGACCGGCGCCTGAATCAGTGTGTAATCCAGGTTGTGATGACTTTCCAGCCAGGTCCCCCCTATGAAGGAATACTCGTATGTTGCGGTACTGCTGGTGCAGGTTGAATCTTCATACATGAACTGGAACTCCATCCGGTCCAGTTCTCCCTGAGTATCAAAATCGTTATCATCCCAGGTGCAGTGATTATTGGTGATAATGTGATCATCACATGATACCAGCCATCCTGTGCAGAGACTGCTGCCGTCCATGACGATGCGGTTGACGGCCCGGGCCCGTTCATAGACCGTGGGATAACTTGTCTCATAACATTTGGCGTTCTGCCGGTCTTCATTACCGCACAGGGTTCGCGGAGCATCGTCGCCATACATATGGTCCAGTTCCTCAGCAGAAAATCCCCGGCTGATCCGCTCAACCCGGTATCCATAATGTGAGGTATTGTTTCCTCTGGAATATAATTCGATCACCGCTTCAGGTCCGAGAACCATTTTAGCGATAAAATCGCCACCCTTGTTTTTGAATCCCAAGCCCTCATAAATATGAACCTGTTTGCCGTAGGGATCTTTGATCTCGAGCCAGTCACCGGGAGCCAGATCAAATTTCTCGAATTCAAACACGATGTATTCCGCATCGGGAAATTCGTAAAAATCGGTCCAGACCGGTTCAGACTGTCCGGTCATTCCCCCGGGATACGGATGGGGCGATTCAAGAACGGTGTCATAGAGATGCTCACCAATCCGTTGACCCTCCGCCATAACCGGCATTGTCATGAGAAAAATTCCCAAAAAAAGACACAATAGTGATCTTCGTTTCATTAACTACTTCCTTTGCTAAAATGTGAAACCATAGGCTGGATGCCTCTCCCCCCAAAAACGCACAGAAATTTATACCATGGTTTTTAAGGCCGGCACAAATCCGGATCAAATGCTGCCGGATAAACGATTTCATTATTGACGGATCATGGCTTTAGCCTGTACCTTTATTACAGAGCGTAATGTGAACAATCATTTCTTACAGGGAGATTTTATATGAAAACGCTGATTATTCTCGTCTGTATCCTGATGGCGCCCGTGGTGTGGGCCGGGGACGCCGGTCATCCGCCGGAAAAAGTACCGGAAGAAATTCTTAATATTCATCCTGAACTGGACTGCGCGATCTGGGGACAGGCAGGGGGATACGATCTTCGGGGAGAGATCTGTAAATCCGCAGATGAATCCTACCTGATTCTGTATGTTCATCCGGAGATAAAACTGGACCGGGAACCCAATATCGATATCCATACCGGGTTTGCCATCTACGCCGGGAAACTGGATCAGCGCTATTTCTACCGGCTGGGCAAACTCCCGAAATTCAAGGATATCGGGTCCATCTCTTTTCCCGCGCCGGCTGTCAACAAAGAAGGTCCACGGGACCAGTTGGAAGCGTTTGATATGGAACGCATCACTGATTCCCACTGCCTGAAACTCATTCATCATTCCTCCTTTATGAATTTCAAGGTCAGGAACTGATCAGGGCATTCGCGCCGCTTTCACCCTCATGCGGGTTTGTAAGCATTTGGCAGGCCGGACCCGGAACCACATCATCCATCTTACCGATTTACCGGCCCCCAAACGCAACAAACCCGTTTCTCCCGGAGGTAGAAAATCCTGAATTTTATTATTCTGCGATGCCTGATCCGGACTCGGTATTACGATAGGACCAAACCCCTGCAACAATATGGTTTCCTTCCATTCAGGAATCTCTCCTGAGGGAGAGGAAGCGTTTCGTGGCTGCAGGCACTTTCGCGGCAGCGGGGGTAATTTTATTCACGCAACGCTTGTGAGGGCCGTCAGCGGCGTTTACTTTATCCGTTTCCTCCCTCATCCGGGTTTGTAAGCCTTTGGATGGCCGAACCAAGAACCACATCATCCATCTTGCCGATTTACCGACCCCCAAACGCAACAAACCCGTTTCCTTCCAATAAGTTTTCTAAAAACAGAAAACTTCGGTCCCTCTGAGAAAATTCTGAGTTGGTCTCTTCTGCGATGGTTTGTGGTTTTCTGTTGTGGGCCTTCGGCTGAGATGGTTGGCGTATGCCTGTAAATGTTGATGGTTGCAGGGTTTCAGGTAATCTCTCCCCTCGGGAGAGATCGGTTCCCCCCGGGTTTACGGGTTTTCTGTAAGCATCATGGGAACCGAGTGAGGGCCGTCAGCGGCAATAACTTTTTCCGATTTTTCGTGCTCGTAATTCATGAAATGAGGCTTATCTTTGCTTCACGGAAGGACGCCCACAAGGGAACGTCCCTACAGACATATCCATCAAAGGTTCAGTGGCCACGGTCCCACCCAAACTCAAAGGTATCCATTTCACCAAACAGGACCGATACTTCCGGATCAGTAAGGGCGGCGTGGAACAGGATGCCCGCAGCGGAAGTGCCGGTGTCGGGCCAGGTGAACGGGTCCAGAACCGGTACAACCGTGGCATCCCAGGGAAAGACCGGATAATCCCTCAGGTAGGAATCAAATGCACCGGTGAATCCGGGACCGAAGAAAAAGGTGCCGTACACATCCAGGATCACGAACAGGGGATAATCTACCAGGGGGGATCCCGTGGCGTTGCAGACGGTGACGGTGACGTAACAGGTGTCACCGGGATAGTACATTTCCAGGGGCATCTCGATGGTGACTCCGGTGACATCGCAGACCGGGGTTGGGGTCATTGAGGGTGTGGGTGTCACTGTGGGCGTAGGCGTATCCGGGGGCGGCCAGGTGGGGATTACCGGCATGGGGGTGGTTGCCAGGGGACCGCCGTACGGACCCAGATCGCACCGGCTGCCGTCGGGATCGTTGTATGCGGGGTCCGGGTTCCCGGCATCGATGAGAGGCGAATCCCAGGCATATCCATCAGCGATGCGGCGTAGATGGAAATCCGGGAAAAAGAACCGGTCCCCCACCTCGGCGGCCACACCGGGATTCCCCATGACAAACAGGGTGTCGGCGTCATTGCCGGTGATATAGAACTGGGTATCCTGGTTGGGGGCATCGGGATTGACATAGTATCCGGCATACCGGTCCGGTTCCCAGGCCGCGGTGCTGTCGTGCAAAAAACCTGGTCCCAGGGCGGTGATAATGCCTGTACCGACAAATTCGGGGTCCAGAACCATGTTGGTGTCTCCGGGACAGTCCCTCACATCGTTATACCAGGCGTCATGACATTCATACTCACCGTATAGATTATGGTAGTAAATGCCATGGTTTGACCAGGATGTGCCGGCCCAGAACACCCCGGTGACACCGAATGCGCCGATACAGTTGTCCAGGGCAAAGGAACCGCCAAGGGTGATGTAGTAAGCCCATTGCTGAAGAGATGGTTTCAATGATGCGGCGATGGAATTATCGATATACACGCCGGAACCGGAATAACCGCCGGCGGCATACCGAGTGCTCAGGGATATATTGTGGCTGGTGGTGACCCCGGTGCCATGAAGGCCGAAACTGCCGTCAAGCGCGATATTACGGACAATCCTGTTACCGGGTTCCCCGGCGAACCCACGGCTACCCAACAGAACAATATTGTCGCTGAACTCAAACCGACCCGGTTCCGTACGAGCATGACCCAGCTCAATTACATTACCGGATATCAGCATGGGATCATTAATAAAACTATAGTGTGCCTGATTAAGATCGCCAACCCAATTATCAATAAATATTCCTGAACATAAGTTATAGTATCCTGATATATAATTATCTTCGATCAGTGCATCATTCTTAAAATCACCGGTATTTAAAGCATCACCAATTATTTGACAATTCCTGAGTGTATATGTTCCGGATCCTGCTGCACTGATTGCACCCATGCGATCAGATGTATTTGTCCGCTTCAAAAAGCAATTTTCGATGACTGAATCTGAAAACTGACATCGTACGAGTAAAAGCATATCCGGTGAATCAGTACGGATATGAACATTCCTGATATCGGTGCGGTATCCCGTAAATATCATATGATCATCGGCATCATCATTACTTTCGAAAATAGTATCCCAACCGTCCCCCTGGATGGATTCCCAGTTTCCGAACCATATCGGGTATATTTCACCATTGGTAGAGGGTGAATATGTACCGGCATGGGCATATACCGTCATAGGTGACCATCGGCTGCCCCGGACGGATCTGAGGGCATGGGTCACGGTTTTGTACGGCCATGACGGTGATCCCATCCCGGTCTCATCACTGCCGGAGCCCGGGTCCACATGAGGGCCGTCGCTGTGCAGGTTGATCACCAGTGGAATCATTCCGGTGGTTCCGGAAGCCATCCAGGTCACGGTGAAATCCGCGGAACAACACCATCCCGATTCCCCGGTGACCTGCCACCGGAAACCGTCCCCGGAAGGATTCGCGGTCTCCCAGGGGGTCATATCCGGATAAGCAATACCGCCGGAAAGCAGGGTGACATCGGGATGGTTGCACGCGAGTACGGCTGTTACGGACAGGGCTGGCTCCCCGGTATTCATGATTTCCATCCGGCTCTCCAGAATCTCACCATACTCCGGTATCCCGTCGCCATCACCGGTGATCTCCGTCGTTTCCATTGCCACAGGCAGCAACTGGGGTTCAACCAGATACTCCCGGCAACCCATATCGATCCGGTCCCCGCCCCCGGGCGGGACAGGTGAACTCGGATCACCGGCATCGATACATGGCGAGCCATACCCGATTCGGAAATCACCGTGCTCCGGATCGGAAAACAGTGGATTTGCTACAATATTGCCTTCACCGGGGTACGCTTCTTCAAAACAAGAATAAGTAACCTGCAGACTACCGGTTCCAAAAACCTGAAATATATTTAAGTTATTAAGAAATATACAATTGACTGTGTAAACCGTTCCTCCAGTTGATTCTATGGCATATTCATTCATATAAAATACCGAATTTATGACGAGTACATCACAGCTCGAAAAAATCCCTGAACTATGTGAATTTTCAATAATACAGGAAATTATGACCATGTTCTGGCAGTTGTAAGCAGATGAGACGAGTGTTCGCAAGCCTGTTATCGTTACATCTTGTACAGCTCTTCCTCTAATGATTTCACTTTTTGCGGAAAATAGTACATCAGCATAAACACTTTCAAAACTATCGAGGATAATCTCCGTTTCATCCCCACTCCCTTTTGGTCCATAAAACCCGGGTGCAAGGTGAATGGTATGTGGATTTTCCAAAGTGCCTTCGATGGTATCAATGGCAAACTGCAACTTCCGCCAGGGAGAAGACTGTGACCCGTCACCGGCTTCATCGTTGCCTCTGATTGCGTCCACATAAAAATCGTCACTCCGGACAGAACCGGGAATGGAAATCACCACAGCCAGGAGGATGATAACGGGAATCAGGAAGCTGATTTGAATGCGACATCTCATGCTTCAGATGATACCAGTGACGGGTGAAAAAAGCCAGTCGCGGCCAGGACGAAAAAGTTCTTGACATACCCCCCCCCCCCTATTTTTTTACAATCGTTTACAAGGTTATTCAAGAGATTTTACATTCATCATTTTTCGAGGATTGTTGTATTTTTCCGGGAGGTTGTTATGGCATTAAGAACCATACTTGTAGTGTTCCTTCTGTGTCTGCTGATTTCAACAATTGGATTGGCGGATGAAGTGTATGATTTGTATGGGAAACCGTACCCGGATCCGTTCGTAGTACGACCCGGCGGCCGGATATTTTTTGCGGCGGCCTATCATTTTAATCCCGACCGGGAGGACAACGATCTCTACATCCATGGCGGTGAATCTGAAAATGGCGGATGCATGGATTATAATGGGGTCATATGGCGAGCCCGATTGCACAGTGCAAACACTGCGTGGAAAAAATACATTCCTGTGTCAGGATCCCTGATACCGCCCCTTCGTTCCGGCCCCGCCGGGGGTGTTTTCGGCACGCTCTCACCCATTATCAATGTCGGCAGCGACGAAGCCGTTCGTAATTTTGTCACTTTCGGTGGTGAAAAATGTGATGGGGGCACAATACTCAATGACACCTGGATTGCCGGCGAGTTTAAAATCCGGGCATATGATTCCATCGATGAAATATACAGTATTCAAAATGGGTGGAAATGGGTGCTTGCATCCAGTTCGGGATCGTTGCCCGATAAGCGGCGTGATTCATCACTGGTCTATCTACCGGATTACAGTAATGATGATGATGGTCACGAATTCTTCTTACTGGGGGGCGATGACGGTTTTGAGTTCATGCAGGAAGCGTTCATCGGCAATATTGTCCGGATAACCGCCACACCGACGGAAACACCCACAGGCAATACACCGATACCCACCCCCACAAGCGATATCGGCGCCAAACCCTGGCATGTGGATTTTGAGTATGAGGTGGCGTGGACGGAAGCATCACCACCGCCGGCGGATGTGGGACTGGTCGGCCATGCGGCTGTGTATGATCCGTATTACGGGGAAAATCCCCGCATTCTGGTCTACGGCGGTATCAATTCAAACGGTACCTTGTCATCAGTGATCCATCAATTTGATCTTGAGGATGGTGAATGGGGTACAATGACACCCTTGCCCAGCAACACCCCGGCGCCCACAACGGGTCCGGAAACTCCCACCTGGACGGCAACACCCACACCCCTGGCGACACCGGTTCCCCGATGGCGTCACGCCATGGTCCTGGATATCCGGGAACACCGGCTCCTTATCCATGGTGGTACTGATGTTGCCACTAACCCCGATGACGACGATGCGCTGGACGATCTATGGGAATATGATATTATCAATCAGACATGGATACCACTTTCCACCACGGAATCCGTCTCCCGGTGGAAACATACCGGTTGTTTTTACTGGTTCACAATGTTCGGGGGTAGTGATGATGATGGTAATTTCTACGACGATATCCTGGAATACAAACCCGCGGAATCCGGAAAAACCTGGGATATTGAAAAGGATACGGATTATGGTCTGGACGATCCCGATACCGTGATCAACACACAGCGAGTGAAATCCAACGATATTGTCCGGATACACCAGACCCAGTCCACCTGGCCCGGTGATGCTTTCGATGTCCAGTTGCTGATTCCCTGGTACATTCAGAACCTTTCCGTTATCGGTATCAATAAGGACGATTACCGGCCGGTTCTGTGGACTGAGTATGCACCGGTTCCGGAGGATATCATTTCGAATCCGCTGGTTATGGATCTTAAAACCCCTGAAGGCTATGAAGCATTTAAAAGTTTTTCAGCCACAACCAGTTTTGTCATTCTGGACAGTGCGGGAACCCTGTTCAAAAACCTGATCATCGGTCATTACCTGCCTACGGCCACACCGGCGCCGGAACTCCCAGCGTCCATCCTGGAATACTATGCCGAAGTCACCGCAGATGAGCAGGGCGATCCCAGAAAAGCCTATCATACTCACATGCTGGATCCGGGGATTATCGTCACCGGTCCGTTCCGGATCGAAAACTGTGAGTTTATCGCAAACGGCGTGGGCTGTGTCATGATTTGCGTATCCACCACGGGACGGTCATACAGTTCGATTACAGACAGCATCTTTTCAAACAATTTTGTGGGTATCGTTCAACTGGAAACCAGTCATCAGGTACATCATAATATCTTTCAGGAAAACGCCCTTTGCGGTATTCTCCTGGACAAAGGCGCCCACGGAATCGTCCACAATAATCTTTTCGTGGATAACGGGTTTGAAGACAGTGACATATATGACGAATGGCTCAGCGGGATATTTTCCTGTTATTCAATCCTGGACGGTGTTCCTGCGGTGCAGCAGCCGTTTATTTACAACAACACCTTTGTGGATAATGCCGCTTCCCTGAGTATATGGGAGGACGGTGATATCCGGCAGTACGTCAACAGTCCGTGTTTCTTCAACAATATAATCAGCCATTCCGGATCAACCAATCCCGCCGTGGAGCAGGAACATCTTACCCGGTGCCGCCTGATCTCGTTCCATAACGATTATGACGGATACGGCTACCATTTTGAAGATGAGAGCATGAATCTGGTCTCGGCATGGGATTTTTCCGATGATCCGGAATTCGCCGATTCGGACGAATACCGACTTAATAACGACCCGGTTTCACCCTGTATCGATGAGGGATTTTATTCACTATTTCCCGGTGTAACAGACATGAACGAAATTCAGGATTTCAGCATGGTGGATATCGGGTATCATTTCACCGATGTCGAACCGGTTTTTGGTCCCCCTGTTATCCTGGGGGATGACGGTGAGGACCTGACATGGGAAGAACCGACCGATGCCGACAGCACCCTGGAGGGTTATGTGGTATACTGGGAAGACGCCGCCGGTATCCTTCAGGGCCTGGAATTCCTGGACCTCCAGCCGACACCGACACCCGAGACGTTTGAAGTGGATGAAACTGACCGGGACCAGGGTTACTGGTTCGGGATCTGTGCATTCGACGAAAACGGTGAATACGGCGAATCCGCTTTCATCGAACTGTAAGGAGATATGATGATGAAACACTTTATAATCATAAGTTTGTTTATAGCTTTTACTGTTGTCTGCAATGCACAGAATACACCGACGCCAACTCCAACGCACAATCCGATTTTGACTGTTTGTCAGGACTGCAGTGCAGACCCTCAATATAGCACAATTAACAGCGCACTTCCTTACGCAATCAATGGTGATACTATTTTAGTCATATGGGAAGATCCATATTACTCGGTATACACTGAACACCTGGTTATCTCCACCGCAATCACCCTGACATCTGACGGGACCGGTGACGATCTGCCTGTGATCCAGGCGGATGTCAACGGGGGTGCAGACGAGATCATTGATGTGACAGCGGATGGTGTTGAGATTTCCAATCTGAAAATCCGGAACAGTGATCTGTATTATGATGTGGTCAACCCGACTTTTACGCCGGCCGATGAGACGGATATGGACTCTGAAGTGGGGATCCGGATCACAGCGGACGGATGCAAGGTGTATAACTGCGATGTGACGAGGTGCCGGGTGGGGATTTATCTTAACCCTGACGGCACCGACTGGAATATTGTCGAGAACTGCCGGATCGGCGGGATTGATGATGGATCGGATCCGTACTGGCATGTGCCATTTCCCCTCGGTGCTCATGAAGGCAATTTTTTCGGCATTGTTCACATGGCCCCTGACCGGGAGGCTGCCGATACCACACCGAC
>SWBY01002666.1_pt1 | contig 18489 bp, 9 predicted proteins | sample 4693071 | NCBI WGS metagenome assembly SWBY01 (sample SAMN10267273, study PRJNA491770) | bioreactor metagenome | isolation source: DHS bioreactor inoculated with marine methane seep sediment | place: Japan: Omine Ridge, Nankai Trough | collected 2006-05-06 | reverse complement strand
CCGAACTTGTCCTCTACCGAGGCTATGTTGCCATTTACGTCATAGCTGGTGGTGGTGTTGCCATTCTGGAAGTAGGTGCTGCTGCCATATACCACCCGCTCTTGATAGCTGTCGTACTTGGCGTATTCGTATCTGTAGGTGTTGGTATAGGCCGTACCTGTATGTACCGCCATGCTGTAGTGGTCAACCTGACCGGCGGCATCATATACATATGCCAGGGTGCTGGTCTTGGTACCGCCGCTGTTGTAGGTCCTCTGTCTGGTCATCCAGCCATTGTCGTTGTACTCCATCACCCGGCGTTCATCCAGGCTGCCATTGGCGTTGTAGCCAGAGAACTCATCCTGGCGGCCTGCCAGATCGTAATGCCGTACAGATGTGAGGTTGGATGCCCCGCCATCTTCTTGTTTTCTGGTCTCGGTCAAATGCCTCTGTTCATCGTAGCTATAGCTCTCTACGATGGCCTTGCCGTCCTCTATATACTGCGCCTGAGCCCGGTTGCCTAGGGCATCATAGCTGAGCTGACGGCCCTGATTGTCCTTGGTTACGATCGCGCCATTCTCCAGTGCGCCCTGGCTGAGCACGATGCGGTCCTCAGCATCATACAAATACCAGTTGTCCTGTACATGGGCTACATTAGCGTTATCGTAGTAGTTACTTATGGTGCGACGACGGTTGCCATTGGCATCGTAGTAGTATTGAAGTGAGAAGCGGTTGTCATCGACCTGGGTAATCCGGTTCAACTCGTCGTAGCTAATGCGGTTGTCCTGATAGAGCTCTTGGTTACTGGTATTGGTAAAGCGCTCGCGCGTAAGCATGCCCATCTGATCATATTCATAGTAGCTCTCGCGATCCAGGGCATCGTCGAATATATATTTGAGTTTCCCATTCTCGTAGTATTCCTGGCGTAGATTCTGGCCACGACTGTTGGTCTGGCCGGTCAAAAGTCCCTGTTCATTGTAGCTGTAGTTGTAGGTGGCTCCACCCAGATCACGATGACCGATGAGTCTGCCGTGTATGTCATAGTTCCAGGTCTGATAATCTCCATTGCCATTGATCTCACTGACCTTGTTGCCCAGTGCGTCATATGAGTATGCCATGAACTGATCGGTATTTTTGTCTGTTCCGCCCTCTGCAAAGCGGGTTATGGTCAGATTACCGTCTTGATCATAGAAGTAGCGGGTGGTCTCCCCTTCTCCGTTGGTAACGGCTATACGGTTGCCTACCTCATCGTACTGGTATGAGGTGGTGTACTCTGCCCCGTGTTGCTGGCTGAACCTGGTCTCGGCCGTGAGCTGGTTGTTGCGATCATAGGCCATGGTCTTGATATTGCCATTGGCATCTACTTCGCTGACGCGGCGGCCTAGTGCGTCATAGCTGTATGATGTTGCATCGTTATACGGGGTGACCTCCTGGATTAGCTGACCTACCTCATCGTAGCGCTGGATATACAGGTTGCCGTTGGCATCGCGTTGGCCTATGGATCTGCCTGCTGCATCGTAATAGGCAGAGGAGGTGGGGGCTACCTGACTGCTGGTTCCATCTTCGTTCCAGACAGTAGTATCGGACCTTGTCTCTTGAATGGTGTTGTTCAGATAGTCATATCTGTACTCTGTTATATGATCATTGGCATCTATAACAGAGATAACATTGCCCCAGCGGTCGATGGTCTGGGTGGTTACAGGGGTAACCACCTCCAACTCAGGCGGCATGGACTCAACCAGGCTCTGCCCGCCGCGCATGATATCTATGCTGCCCTCAATGGCACCATCGGCATTTCCGCCTACACTACTCAGATCTATTGGATTGCCACTGCTGTCCAGAACAGTCAGTCGGTACTCATAAGCACCATTAGATATGTCATCGTAACCAATCTGGAACCAACCTGCTGCTTGCTTGCTGGCGCTCTTGCTCTCATAAGCAGCTGTACCGCCCGCAGGGCGATACTCGAAGCTTACTGTCTCGGCATTTGTCGGTAGGCTATTAATGGACAGCTGTTGCACAGCACCACTGCCACCATTGTTATAAATAGTTACCCAGGTGCCGTTTATCTTCTTCTGGACGGTAACACCACTTACAGAGTTGACCATATTCCCAGTATCCCAACTGAATACAGCACCTCGGTCACCCTCTGCAGCACTAAATGTATCGTTTATCGTATATGTTTTAGTCATATTGCCAAAAAACGGAGTTACGTAGTTCATGGAAACTTTAACATCACCATCGCCGTAGGCCGCAAGACTCTCCCAGGACATCTTAACCGTATTCCAGCCCGCCAGTTTGTTACTCCCGCTAACTGTTACCGTATCAACAAGACTTACAATATCTGAACTCATCCGACCCACATATTCTTGTACCACCGGTGCACCGGATATGCCCGACCCCCTAACTTCAAACTCACTACTTACAGTCGAGGCCGTACCTATCGGAGTAAAACTGTAACTTCCACTGGCTAGGTCGCTTACATCTACACGATAGATCCCACCACCCAACAACTCCACATCTCGAAGACCCACCCCTGCAATATCTACTGCTGTCAGACCGGCAGTGTTACCTCTCAGCACCAATCTCTCACCAAGAGAATTTGCAGCAGGATTACCGCTGTACATGGTTACCCAGGAACCGTTGATCTGCTTCTGCACCGTAACCCCACTTACAGAGTTGACCATATTCCCAGTATCCCAACTGAATACAGCACCTCGGTCACCCTCTGCAGCACTAAATGTATCGCTTGTCGTATATGTTTTAGTCATAGTGCCAAAAAACGGAGTTACGTAGTCCATGGAAACTTTAACATCACCATCGCCGTAGGCGGAAAGACTCGCCCAAGACAGCATAACCGTGTTCCATCCGGCCGGTTTGTTGGTCTCCCCATCAATTATCGTATCAATGCGGCTCACAATCTGAGCACTAAGCTGACTAGTTTCCACCGTGCCCACCACATGTGTACTGCCAGGTGCTGTACTGGTACCACTTGTACTAGCGCTGCTTAACTGGCTATAGATGGTTACCCATGATCCATTGATTTGTTTCTGGACGGTAACTGCTGTTACCGAGGTAATAGCCGTTCCACTATCCCAACTAAATACAGCACCTCGGTCACCCTCTGCAGCACTAAATGTATCGTTTGTCGTATATGTTCTAGTAGTATTAAAAAATAGAGCGTTATACGACATGGTGACTTTCACATCTCCATCACCATAAGCAGCAAGACTCTCCCAAGACAGATCCACTGTGTTCGAGCCAACTGCCCTGTTGTACTCTCCATCTGCTACCGTATCAATTCGGCTCAGAATATTGGCAGTTACATATCCCATCTCTGTAGACGGTGTACTCCCAGTGGAACTATTACAATCCACTACAAATCTACCACTGCCCTCAGCATAGAACTCGCTCTCTCCAGCACGCTTATAGAAGAGATCATATTCATAACGGTCATTCACCCAGCCACTAATATTTACCTCGTAGATACTGCCATGGTCTAAGACATTAGCCACCTCCCAGGTGTCTGATCCCTCAACCCAATAACGTAGTTCTACCTCAGTTCCAGCAACAGCTGGCTTGAACCACCAGAGTCTACTAGAGCCTTCATTAATGTATAAAGTAGCATCAATGCCTTCTAATGAACTGACGATGGTTGTATAGGATGCCTGAATCTGCTGTGTGGCTCGTCCCAACGCATCGTAGAGGGTAATCTCTTTTTGGTGCACATGGTTTAGAGCATCATCAGGACTGTCTATTGTGGAAGCGGATAGATCCACATCCTGGCTGGATGCAGTGGCACTTATGTATTTCTGTAAGGTATGGAGATAGATCTCGTCAACACCGTCGTCTTGATTACTGCGCCATATACGCCCCATGGCATCATAGTCATAGTACTCACTCTGTTCGCCATTGATGCTTCTATCTGCGATTTCACCGAAGGCGTTATAACTAACATCGGTACGATCAACGTGTTGCGTACCAGTTACCTGGATAGCTTCTGTTGCTTTCTGCTGACCAAGACGATCATAACTGTAGTTAGTGACTGATAAACTCTGATCGCCATCTATATCGGTTGTATATCGCCACTCTTTGCGAACATTCCCAGCCACATCGTAAGATAGATATATACTGCTACCTTCAGCATCTATAGATTCTATGCTGTTACCGTAACCATCAAAATAGCTGTAGGTATGCTGATCGTTATCTGTATCTTCTCCCAGCAGCGAGTATTGGTTATTACTACCTAAAACAGCACCATTGGCATGATTTACCTGATGGACGAGGTTGCCGAAGATATCTCTTTCGATTGTAGTTACAGGAGTGAACTGCTGTGTATTGTCACCTGATGATTGGACTACTCTATTTTCATCATTTAATTCATTGAGCTTATACCAGACGCCTTCTATCTGTTTCTCTAATGTTACGCCTGTGACTCGATGCATCTTAACGAATGCAAAACCATCGTAGATATCTCCCACCATACTCCAGGTTAAATTAGTACCTGTATGTGTAGCGTTCCCAGACAATACGCCTACATCATAATGGCGTGTACCTATCTCCCCAATAATATTCTCCGCCTCATAATCCAATGAGATCCGTACATCTCCATCGCCCCAGTCACTTAGATCATTCCAGATCAGACTGGCACTATTTGTAGGATTGGCCTCATTCCAGTAGGCAACTTTATATCCAAGAACGAACAGAAGACCAGTATCATCATTTCGATAAATAGCGCCTGTCTTAATTAATATTCGTCCATCTGGTGCTGTGAAGGTATCTGTTTCATCGTCAAATTGGACTCTTTCCCCATTGAAATAGTATCCCCGGTCTTCTTCACCCCCAAAAATACTTGTTTGCACTCTATCTACTGTTCCCGCAGCCAAACTAAGTGTACTGCTGGTTTCAATATTGGTTATATTCACACCACCTTCTGCATCGATATGCGTACGCGTAGGCTGCACCACTGCATTGATTCTGCCCAGCTTGTCATAATGGGTACTGATTACGTTGCCGGCGTTATCAGTGATGGTAGTTAGGTTGCCTACCGCATCATAACCATAGCTGCTGGTTACATCCTGCTGCTGTTGGGCGATAGTGCCGTTGCCTTCTGTGGAGAATACCGCGTTGACCTGGATATCCGCCGTCTTTTGGTTCAGCTGGTCATACTTATACTGATAGATACGATCATACCCCTCTGGGGCATCCTGGTTGTTCTGCAAAGTACTGGTATCAGGAGCGGTGTATCCTGACTCATCCCAGATGGTAGTTGTTTGGGCATATTCACTCTGCTGGATCAGATTACCGTTGGCATCGTATTGATATTCCGTGACATAGCCCAGGGCATTGATCTCTGCGCTCTTGTTGCCACGATTATCGAAGTAATAATAGGTGTCTATCCATTCATCTGTTAGTGAGTTTTTAAGCTCGGACTGCTTGATCACTTCCCCAAAGCTGTTGTAGCTGTTCCTGGTGGTGGGACTGGCAGTGAAGTACTGCTGCCCCTCTGCAGCAGAGCTGTCGAAGTTATAGACCTCAGGTTGTTTGGTCTCTATGAGGCGATTTAGCAGGTCATAGTTAAACTGTATAGTGCGATCGGTGGCAGGGCCTTCGTTATCCAGAGTTAATTTGTCCTGTATCTGGGTTTGGGTGAAGCCTACGATAGTCCCGCTTTCTTGTGAGAATGCACTCTCAGCTATGACGTTGATGTATCTGGTCAGGCTCGTTTGATTACCGAAGTTGTCATACTGGTATTCTGTTACATAGCGCTCTGCATCGATCTCAAAGCGCACCTGTCCCAGGGTGTCATATACCTTGTAGCTAACATTGCCCAGTACATCCATGCCTGCTATGGCATTGCCCAGGGCATCGTAGTAGGTCTGGGTCTCAGGGGTAATACTGGTCTCGTTTCTGCCCTGGTAGTTATTGGCTGTATCCAGGGATACATCATATACATTGGTCTGGGGGAAGATGGTCTTGCTCTGACGGCCCAGGGTGTCATACTGGTAGCTGGTGGTACGCTCTTCCGGAGCGCCGAAGGCCTCGGCACGGCTGATCAGGTTGCCATGGGCATCGTAGCTCATGAGGGTGATGACGGTCTCAGAGGTAGTGGCGCTCTGGGTATCGCCTTCCCCGTCTTTGCTAAGACGTGTCACCTGGATAGTAGGGGTGGTCTCCTGGGTGAGACGACCTAATGTGTCGTATGCATAATGCCAAGTGTCACCCTTCTTGTTGGTCAGGCTGATCTGGTTGCCTAGATTGTCATAGCCATAGCTCTCGCTATTGCCTTCGGCATCTGTTACTTGGGTTACTCTTCCGGCAGTATCATATGTGGATACGGTGGATTGGTCTTGGCTGGCATCCGGGGTCAGTAGGGCCAGGATATCTGCTTCTGTTGGATCTGCTCCCAAGGCGCTTAGATCAATGGTATTGGCATAGCCGATGGTCTCGGTTATTTGGCCCAGGTTGTCGTAGCGGCTCTCACTTATGTGCCCAAGTGCATTTATACCGAAGCGGGCCCTACCCAGGGCGTCATAGACACTGCGGGTGGTTCTGTCCTGGGTACTGGTGGTAATGGCAGCTTCTACATCGGCTATTGCATCTGTATTCAGAGCAAGCTCTGGATCTATGCTATTTGCGTATTCGATCAGGCCGATGCGGTTGCCGTTGTTGTCGTACTGGTGCTCTGTTACATAACCTAGACCGTTGATGCTATAGACCAAGCGGCCGTCGGCATCGTATACGTTGTAGCTAGCCCGGTCCTCAGCATCTGCGATTACACTGATATCTGCCGCAGTCAGCTCCAGACCCAGTGCAGTAACATCAATGGCGGTGGCATAACCGGTACTCTTTATGGTCCGGCCATTGGCATCCAGGGTATAGACGGTAACTCCACCGGCTGCATCTATCTGATGGGTAAGACGGTTGTCTGCGTCATAGATAAAACGCGTGCTGCGCTCTTCAGTTTGTCCCACCGCCTCAGTCTTGGCTACTAGGTTGTCGTTGTTGTCGTAGTGATACTGGGTGATGATGTTGAGTCCGGCTGGATCGATTATCTCCTGGATCCTGCGGCCCAGCTCATCGTAGATATATTCCGTGGTGCGGATTTCAGGCGTACCTACCCCCTGGGTTACACTTATCTGCCTGCCCACTCCGTCATACTGGTATTCTGTGCGTAAATTAAGTCCCTCTGCAGTTACTGGATTTACCGGATCTATGACTGTGGCTATCAGCTGGCCCTTGACATCATATTCGCTTCTGGTGATGACTCCGTTGGCATTGGTGATCTCGGCTATTCTACCTAGTCCGTCATAGCTGTATTGGGTTTGGAGATTAAGATTATCCGGATCTACACTGCGGCTTAGGAGCCTATTGGCCGCATCATATGTATAGGTGGTTCTGGCGCCGTTGGCATCGGTGGTCTCGATCAGTTGCCCTGCACCGTTGTAGTCCTGGCTCTGTTCCAGCGCAACGCCTGTGGGGTCTACTATGGTTCTTTCTAGCTGGCCATTGTTGTCATACTGGTATTGGGTGATGTTGCCCACACCATCGGTAACCTCCACGGTCTCGCCGTGGCGGTTGTGTGTGCTGCTGGTGGTTATCCCTTCCGGGGTGGTGATGGTTATGCTGCGATTTGCATCGTTATAGCTGGTGGTGGTGACATTATTAAGAGCATCGGTCTGGGTCAGTACTCGCCCAAAGGCATCATAGCTGCTATGTACTGCATGGGTTAACGCATCTTCTATGGTAATGGTGCGTCCCAGCTTGTCATAGCTGAAGCTTGTGGTATTGCCGTTGCCGTCGGTGCTGCTGATGATCCTACCAAAGGCGTCATACTCTGTATGGGTAGTTCTATTAAGACCGCTTGGGTCTTCTATGGTATGGGTCAGATTTCCACTGGTATCGTATAGATATTGGGTGGTGAGATAACTGCCGCTGGTTTGCTCTCTGTTGAGCTGGATTACTTCACCAAAGGCGTTGTAGCTATAGTTCCGGTTGTATCCCAGGGCGTCTTGTACCGCCTGGACCAGGCCCCTTTTGCTATAACTGGTGCTGCTGTGATTATCGTGCGCCGGGTCTGCCACTATCTGGCTGGTTAGAGCATTGGTGATGTCACCACCAACAAGCCCTATGATATCAATGCGGTTGAGGTAGCTGATCTGATCATTTACCTGACCAAAGGCGTTGTAGCTGGTCTGGGTTACCTCCCCTGCTGTGTTTACTTGATAGCTCAAACGACCGGTATCATCATAGTAAAGCAAGGTGGCGTGACCGCTGGCATCGGTGACACTGATGCGCCGTCCGGCCTGGTCATAGGCGTAGGATTTACCATACTCGGCCCAGATGGCGTTGATCTCTTCTTGGGTCTGGTTGCCGGTTAGAAGTGCTGCACCCTCTGCGCTTAGTTCAGCTATTACCCTACCCTGTTGGTCGTATTGAGTCGTTAGAGTACGTGCCTCTGCCGTGCCATAGGCCAGGGTGGTTTTGATCAGGTTGCCAACACTGTCGAACTCGTAATAACTGGTGGTGCCTTCCGCATTAGTGCTGCTTGTTAGTTGGTTCAGCCCGTTGTAGCTATTTGTTGTTACATGATCATTCGGATTACTGGCAGGATATACTGGGCGGGTACCAATATTAGAGTATGAGTAGCTCTCTACCTTGTTGGCATATCTAATAGTCTGGGTTACGTTACCTGCCTCATCATAGATGGTCGCAGTAAGATAACCCTCGGCATCCACCGCCTCGGTAACCTGACCCTTGCGGTTGTAGAAGACCTGGGTTTTAGCATCTTCTTCACTGGTACCTGCTGAACCTAATATATCACCCCACCAGTTATTACTAGATCTTAACGCAGCTGGAACAGGAGTAGCGTGCTGGATAGTGTCGCGCAGCCGTCCCAACATGTAGTAACTGTACACCGTCAGATAGCCTGAGCTATCCAGATGAAACTTGAGTTCTCCGTTATAATCGTAACTACTTCGACTCATGCGGTCATCTGCATGGGTTACAACCAATGCCTCTACTTCAGATACACTGGGATCAGCGCCTAAACTACTAAGATTAATCGCCGTTGCATAATCAATCTGTTTTACTACACCACGACCGTAATTATCATAGTAGATTCTGGTCACATAGCCTTCTGCATCGATGGTAAAGACTGCACGATGGGCATCGTCATATACGGTGCGGGTTATACGGTCTTCGTCACTTGTTGCTGGACGGATCGCGTCCAGGTCGATATCGGGTGGAGTCCCGTCCTGGTTTACCAGTGTTGCTAACTGAGTTGAGGTTAGACTGGTGGCGTAACGAATGGTTTGCAGTACATTGCCCACATCGTCATATACGGTCTCGACCAACTCACCATTGTTGTTGATAGAGACTACTGCTCTACCCATCTCGTCGTATAGGATGTAGCTGCGACGCCCGGTGGGGTCTTCGCTATAGCGCAGGTTGCCCGCTGCATCATAGTGATGTGTGGTAGTACCTAACGGGGTGGCGTCTGAGGCGGTCTGGGTAATGCTGACAAAACGGCCATTGCCGTCATACACACTGCTGGTGGCCAGACCATTGGCCAAGGTGGTAAGAACGGTCTGGTTGGCATCGTCGTACTGACTTAGGGTGACGTTATCTAGAGCATCGGTGGTGCTTAACAGACGGCCCAGGCCATCGTAGCTGTAGTGGGTGATAAAATCTGTGGGATCGGCAGTAGCCTCTCCTCTGGGATCGATCCGTTGTATCAGCCTGCCCGCTTGGTCATACACATAACGGGTTACAGACTCTGTGCCATTAACCACGCCATTGCCACTGGCATCTATAGCGCTGTAACGGGTCTCGCTCGCTAGCTGCCCTCTAAAATCGTAGCTGTAATCTACCTGGCTAGATCCGCCTCTCCCCAAACCACCTGCCGCCGGTGCCCAAGCAATCATCTCAGCCTCAGTCGGGCTCTCGCCTGCTGCAAGTCCAGACAGACTGTAACTAGACATTAGATAACTGATGCTACTGATGCGCTGACCCACCGCATTGTAACGGTGTTCCGTAACCCCGCCTTCTCCGCTGATCTCAAAACGCAGATGACCTTCGCTATCATAGACGTAGCGTTCTCCTATCCAGGTCGAGATGAGACGGTTTTTACAGATCAGTTGATTTTTACTGTCGTAATAGTAATAGACCTTATTACCAGCAGCGTCCTGCTGTTGGATCAGATTGCCATTGGCGTCATACTCATAGTGGATTTCTTTGCCTTCCCCATCCACCAGCAGAATGAGATTGTCATCCGCGTCATAGCTGTAGGTTGTAGTGGCACGCGCTCCATCTACTTCAGGGCCTTCTATCTTGCTTAGTCTGCCCTGGCTATCATGGGTGTAGATGGTGCTGTGGCCCAGCGGGTCGGTCAGGGTCAGGATCTGTTCTCCTGAGACCTCACTGTAATCCAGGGTGGTTACCTTGCCCTCTCCATCGGTAACCGTCTTGATGCGCCAGTCGCCGTTTATCTCTTCATAGGTAAAGGCCTGACTACTGCCGTCGCTATTGCTGATGCTGCTGACCCTGGTGCTGGTTCCATCGTAGGTGTATGTGGTGGTGAAGATATTACCATCGCTAATGTCGCTGTCTTCCGGACTGAGGTCTACTGTGACCTGGGTTAGACGGTCACTGCCATCATAGTCATAGCGCACCCGGGTCTGTTCTTGACCATCACTTAGGGTGCGGATCTGGCTGAGGTTGTTGCCGCTGTAGTCTAGATAGACGGTCTGATTGCTGGCGCTGTCGATAATCTGACTGAGTAATGCACCGCTGTAGCTGTAACTGATGCTGTTACCATCACTATCCAGGCTCTGGATCAACTGGCCTGCGCTGTTGTACTGTTCTTCTACTCCGGGGGTACCGTTGCTCCAGCTCCAGGTCTGGCCAGTCTCATTATAGCTTAGGGTATCGTGAGCTCCACTACCGTCGGTGGTAACATATAGCCCTCTACCCTCGTCATAGCTAAATACTGCTTCGGCTCCATCACCATATACCTTGGTGATGGTCGATCCTGCAGTATTAACTGTTCCAGTTAGGCCATATAGTCGTTGATGAACATTGAGCTGCCAGTTGTCGCCATTGTCATCACTCATCAGACCCTGGCTGTTGTAGGTACGAACCAGGCCAAGATCCAGCCCGGCGCCTTTAAGAAACTCGTCTTGGTGCTGGATTACCAGGTTGCCGTTTTGGCTATTTATATAGGTACGGTCGCCGTTGTTGCCAACGCCTCCCGTTCCATTATGTCCCTGTGGGTTCAGTGTGTTATTAAAAAGACCTAGGTTCTCTCCACTGACAACGCTTGGCATAACGCTTCCTTATTATTCCGGCAGGCGTGGCCTGCACTCTGGTAACTTAATGTTTTTATGGATTAATTGCTCTGACCCAATAGCTGCATACCAAGCAGGCGGTATGAGGGCAGAACACACTCTTTAAGTTATCCGGAGATTTTTGGTTTTGTTTAGGGGGGAGGGGTAGATATAGGTGGATGTGGAGTCTAAATAATTCTTATTTTCACTTTTTTCGAATAATGTCTATATATAAGGATATACTCCGAGCCACATTTTAGTAGTAGCCGTCAAGTTGACTATTCTTCTCAAAATGCTTCTTTAATTCGAGTATTGCTGATTTATGTATCTGTGAAATCCTCCCCTTGGTTACACCAAGAATTGATGCTAATTCATCGAACCCAACATGTTGAAAATAATGGTAGCGGATAATAAGTTGTTCGCGTTCAGACAGCAGATCCAAATACCCCAATAATGCTACTTGTATCTCTTCAATTGCATTATTTTCGTAGACCATATCCATGTCCACCTTTGGCTTTTCCTCAACCTGACCTGTACCTTCAAGCATAAATGTAAGAGCCATGCCCACAGTTAATTCTACCAATTCCGCAAAAGAGTCCCTGTTTTTTGCCTTATTGATATTTCCAGACAAGGATTTTAACCGATCGTTTAGGTGACGTTTTCTGAATGCAATCTGTTCACGTTTCTCTGAGTATTTTTCTATGCCACTCAGAATTGCGCCTTTAATTCTGTATGTTGCATACGTTGCAAATCGAGCGGCATTATTTGGATCATAACGATCTGTTGATTCAATCAACCCCAACTCCGCATATTGCAGATAATCATCGAACTCAATATCTTCATCAATACGTGCAGAGTAAAGCTTAGCTGCAATTCTTTTTGCTAAAGGCTGATAAGCCAGTATTAACTTATGGCGTGCATGTTCATCACCATATTCGCGCAGCTTATTCCAAAGTGCAGTTTCATCTTCTAATGGGATGTATTCAGATGCATTATCCATACATCTGATTAATGGAAGCTGCTCATGACAGATTGCACGACCAGATTCCACCCATCAATGAGAACGAACATCATAATTTTGATGGGTAAGGAAATCATCATTGGAGGTACCATCATCATGCCCATTGACATTAGTATGCTGGCAACAATAATATCAATAAGCAAAAAAGGCAGGAATATCATAAAACCAGCTTGAAAGGCGGTTTTCAGTTCACTTAACATGAACGCAGGTATCAAGTGCAAGCTTTTAATGTCATTGACGGTTTCTGGAAGTTTCTCTTTTGCGACATCCGCCATTAGGGCTAAATCCTGCTCCCTGGTTTGGCGTATCATAAATTCTCTTAGAGGTTCCATGCCTTTACTGAGAGCCATTGATGTATCGATCTCATTGGCCATATATGGCTGAAATGCTTCATGATTGATTTGCTGCATAACCGGCATCATATTAAACACTGTTAAAAAGATTGCCAGACTCACAAGCACCGTATTCGGTGGGGTTTGCTGCATACCCATCGCATGTCGAAGTATCGATAACACAATAATTATTCTGGTAAAAGAGGTCATTACAATAACAATTGATGGAGCTAAACTAAGAATGGTCAGTGCGAGAACTATTTTTATTGCAGTATCGGTTTGGGCATGCTCACCAGCGTCATTGGTTAGGTCAATATTAATCCCAGGCAAAGATATATCTGCACCAATAGCGATTGATGAAAATATGATCAACCCAAACAGAAGAAACAGAATGAGATAATTACGGTAAATTTGTTGTGTGGCTTTATGTTCCTGCTTACGCATCATTATTCTCTGCTGATTTACTATCGTAAGCATCAATCCGCACGACGTTTTCGTTGTTCTGTGCTAACACGTAGGTCTTTTTCTCTACTTCAATAATCATTAGGGTTAGTTTTGGCGTAATTCTGCGCATATCTATCAATCGTATTTTCTTTCTTTTTGAGTTTTCATCTAGTGACTTATGCTGTATTTTTTTTATTACCCAGATTGATAACACTACCAACGAAATACCTAACCCGACAGCCAAGGACAACCGCGCTAAACTGTCACCACTGACCATACTCCTGCTTCTGTATGGTATTGGCTGTTCTGTTATGGTTATGCCATTTTGAGCGTCTGCGAATAACACACCAGATGGAAGTAGCATAATTATTATCGAAATTATGCCAAGCACCATATCCAACCTAGTATCTTTTATAGAGTACGGCATATTTGATTATAACTCTGTATCCGCAATTTGAACCCCAAAGTTTTCTCCCACAGCTACTAGATACCCTCTTGCGACCACTTTTCCATCAAATACCAGATCAAGTGGTTCAGATGCATCTCGATTAATACTAATCACGGCACCGCCTTTAAGATCAAATAGCTTGCCTACAGATATCTCTGCTTTTCCAACGATCACATCCACACTTATCTGAATATTTTGAACAAGATCAATGTGTTTGCTTGGGTCCATAAGAATATTGCCATCACTGGCGCCCAATTCTTCGAGACTTACACCTTGAATTGGTACTTGTACATTGTTCTGATCGTTCATTTCAGTCCTCACTATTTAATTATTCTCTGCCAATATTTACCAAAGCATCGAGCTTAATGGCGTATTTGCCATTTTGTTTCCCCAGGTACCCAGTGCAGTGTTTATTACTATCATTAATCATTAGCTTGAAGGGAGAATCGACCTTGTGCTCAAGCACTAGTACATCTCCTGGAGATAGTTTAGATAATGCGCCAATTGACAGATTAGCGGGTTTCAGCTTGATCTGTGTCTCAACATTCTTATCTCTTATTCCCTGTATAACTATGTCTTCTGCTAGAGGTACATTTGGTGCATTGTGTAATTTTCTTGGGATTATATTCTCAACAACACTCCCTGAAAGCATAAAACTCATATCAATACTAGCGATTGTAACATCAGTAATAACCGCGCCACTCCATGGTTGAACCGCATCAATGGGGATAGCAACCTTTTTTGATGATTTGACAGGAACAGCATCGATAGATATTTCTCCACCTGCAACAATACGTTTTGACAGATCTAATAATGCATCGTCAACAATGCTTTGCAATATAGGCCCCATGGATATGTCACTACCATTATTCCCATTACTGTAGCCAAGCAAGTTTTGTCCAGCTAATTCAATATTGCTGCGTTCTGAAAGTAGTGCGCACCAGCTGTCATTTGACCAAGCAGCAAGGTACTCAGCCTGCGGATAATTTGTAATAGGATCTTGTACACTTAAGCCTCTGACTTTAGTGACAGTTGCATCAGTGTTTTTCGGCATCCAATCACTACACCAATCCGACAAAATATTATTTAGCGTTTCACTTAGTGCTTCAAGTTCACTATGTTTCAAAACCCTACAGTTTCGAATGGTCATCCTCCACCATGCCCCATACTGAGCAATTGCTGTATCATCTCATTTGATACAGTGAGAATCTGTGAAGATCCCTGAAATCCACGTTGCATAATTATCAAATCGGTAAATTCCAAGGTAAGATCCACATTGGAGAGCTCAATACTTTTGCTAACAATACTTCCCATGACACCTTCATTTGCCACATTAATGATCGGTGCTTGATCTCCTTTCACCTCAAACTGAGCCTTTCCTAGTAGCTCCAATGATTGTAAATTATTAAACCATGCTAATGCTAAACGCGAGTTGTCTGACGTAACTCCATTTGAGTAAGTAGTTTGCAAAACGCCGCCACTATTAAAACCCACACTGAGTAATGCACCAGCAACTACTCCGTCAGTACTTCCCACCTCAAGATCTGATGAGGTTCCTCCTGAGAATGAGGTCGCACCAGTAAATGAACCTGGATCTCCAAAGTCGAGATTAATTGTAGATGGGTTCGCTCCAGTTGGAGAAAATGTAAAGCTATAGGTATTAAATCCGGTTTCTGGAGACCCGTCTCCCTGAAATCTAATCTCTCCACCGCTTGCTATCGAGTTACCCATTTCATCATCTATATCGATTAGCCAACTACGCGGGGTTATCGCATTATTATTTGTGAAAGTGAATGTAAGTTTATGAGTTGTTCCAAGAGAATCAATTACCTCTACATCTGGCAATTCATGTGTTGTTGAACCTGTTGACAAGTTTTTTGAAAATGCAATCTCGCCTGTTGCTACAGCTGGATTGGTACGTGAACCACTAATACTAATTTCACTGAGCATTCCATTCTCATATGCCATAACTGTTGCGTTTGTTCCGCTAGCGACAAGAACACCCGACTTGTTAAACTCGAATTGCCCTGCTCTTGTATAGTATGTGTTGTCACCTTGCTCGAGTATAAAAAATCCATTACCGTCTATAGCTACGTCAGTATCATTGCCAGTCTCCTTGATTTCCCCCTGCGCAAAGCTTGTGGTCGTGGTATCTCCTGTAACACCACTTCCTAGTTGCATATTCGAGGACGTGCCATTACCTCCTGCACTATGCTGCTGCTTATAAAACAAATCTCGAAACAGTAGATCACTTCTTTTATGACCTGGCGTATTCATATTCGCCACATTATTACTGATTACGTCCAAACCTTTGGAGTATGTCATCATCCCGGATAAACCTATATATACACTGTCTAACATGTTATCAACTCCCTGCAATTATGATTTAACAATGCTTATTTGTGAAAGCAAAACACCGGTTATTAAGCTGCCGTCTGATTTTTTGACAACAAAATTAGGCACGCCATTGCTAAATGACAGCGTTGTAACTTCACCAACTACAGCACTTGATCCAGCCTCTATTTGTACGGTTTTACCTAGCAATGTAAGTGCTTGATTAGCCGCCTGCATCGTAAGTAACGAATCTGTCTTTTCATTAGCTTGGCGACTTTGATCAAGACCTGCGAATTGTGCAAACTGCGCAATGAATTCTTGATTATCCATTGGCTTTAAAGGATCCTGAAAACTAAGTTGAGTCAGTAGAATCTTTAAGAAATCTTCTTGCCTTAGCCCCTGGATTCCTGCTTCACTTGTCGGATTCTCAAGTAATGTGCCAACGCTTTCTAGTGACATTCCTTTCCCCTTATTAGTACACTATGTTGATGCCATCATTCTGGGTAGCTGTATTTACGACATCCTGATGTGATTGTTGCTTCCAAATTAACTCACCATTTATTTTCAAACTAAGCAGCTTAACACCAATGGTGCGTAGTCCCTCTCGTAACCGGTGTAGCATTTGTTGTTTCATTTCCCTACAAACGGAGGAATCACGCAGCCATAGATGGAGTCCGTTTTCTGTTATCCTCACACTAAATAACTGCTTCAGCTCAAAATATTTCTGCTCTTTTTGAAGATATGTTTTAAGTTGATCACCTGATATAGTTTGAGCTTTAGTTTTAGGCGTATTTTGCAGATCGCTTTGTGCATGTAATCCTAAGTTATGAATACTGGCTCTATTTGCCATAGTCTCACGTAGGCATTCTGGAGATTCAGACGTTATTCTGTGCGTTAATCCCATAAGAGTCTTATCGGCAGCTTGCTGAAGATCAATTTCTGTTCCATTCAGCTCAATCCTCTTATCAATTTGCATATTGCCTTGAGATAACGTCTTTTGTTTCAGACCTGCTGTTTGTATATTGCCTTCAGGTTGTTGAGCCCTATTATTAATTGTGCTTTGCTTTCTTTCTTTTAGGGACTCTTCCTCTAGCTGTTTCAGCCACTGATCTCTACTCGCAGCCGGAGACCCTGTTGGTTTAACCCTCTTTAATATATCAATGGCCGCGTCTATGGCAGTGCTGGTGGTGTTGCTCATGACACTAAGTCCCTCTGCGCCCAAAGATCGTCCATCTCCAACGTAATATCCCTTGCTTGATCCGACATCAACTCTGATTCACGTGTTTGCAGCATATCTTGCATAACTCGCAGACGATCCTTTTGCTTGGCATATTCCTCAGTTAGCTGCTTAACCACTTCCTCTGCTTGTTTTTTCTCCTTAACTTTTTTCACTAGCTTCGTACTTTTGTATTGAATATAATTTTTTATAAGGTCCATATGATCTGGCACTAGCAATTGCCCAGGCTCTTGGAGTTGTTGTAGTTCTATTGTTTTTTTTGCAATGTCATTCTCAATTGTATTTATATTGAGGATGAGTTGCAAAACTGCATTGGCTGCAATGTTTGCTTCACCGCGCAGTCTACTCAAATCCCAGTCCTGCTTTTTAATCAATGCTTTTAGAAAGCCATACGAATTATTATATTGGCTCTTATACATTATTCTGATTTCCTATCAAATATATCTCGCAATAGCTGCATACTTTCACGTCGACTATAGCTTGCATCTGAATCCTGTGTTAATAAGGCCTCAATATCTGCTTGAAGGCTTATTGCCCTATCCAGCTCGTGGTTTGAACCAGCTGCATAGGCACCAATATTAATCATATCTTTAGACTCTTGAAAAAGGCTGAGCGCTTTGATAACTTTACTAATGTATGTTTGCTCCTCCTTCGTAACAAGGCTAGGCATTAGACGACTTTTACTTTGTAGTATATCGACTGATGGGTAGTGCCCCATATTTGCCAAATCACGAGTCAGTACAATATGCCCATCGACTAAAGCACGCAGATTATCAGCGATGGGATCTTTCATATCATCCCCCTCGATTAACACAGTATAAAATGCAGTTATAGACCCTTTACCAGCTACCCGACCAGCACGTTCTAATAGGCGCGGTAACATCGCAAATACTGATGGTGTGTAACCTCTTGAAGTAGGCGGTTCGCCTATAGCCAATCCAATTTCTCTTTGTGCCATTGCAAATCGCGTGACCGAATCCATAGTAAGTACGACATTTTTACCTTGATCACGAAAATACTCGGCGATAGCCGATGCTGTAAATGCAGCATGTGTACGCATAAGTGCTGGTTGATCTGACGTTGCAACTACGACTACAGTACGCGCCAATCCATCTTCTCCCAGAACCAGCTCAAGAAAGTCTAGTACTTCTCGACCTCGCTCCCCAATTAGCGCAATGACATTAACTTCTGCATTCATATGTCTTGCTATCATTCCAAGGAGTGTACTTTTACCTACTCCACTGCCAGCAAATATACCAACTCTCTGGCCTAAACCAACTGTCAATAACGCATCAATGGACTTTATTCCTGTCTCCAAGATCGTATCAATTCTTGGCCTGGCAAGAGGATTAATCGGGTCCCCATAG
>SWBY01002082.1_pt1 | contig 18500 bp, 13 predicted proteins | sample 4693071 | NCBI WGS metagenome assembly SWBY01 (sample SAMN10267273, study PRJNA491770) | bioreactor metagenome | isolation source: DHS bioreactor inoculated with marine methane seep sediment | place: Japan: Omine Ridge, Nankai Trough | collected 2006-05-06 | reverse complement strand
GTTACAGATTGCGCAAACTGTGCCATGGGAATACTCAGGAAACCAACACCGGAATAGATATCCAGAATATGATCATCAACGGACGGTGATGCCAGCATACGAACCTGATCCAGAAGTGAGCGCAGAAGAAAGCGATTAACCTGGAAAAACCCGTGGCCGGCTACTTGAAACACATGTGAACCTACCCGGTGCCGGACTATCGCATCTCCCACAGAACTGAATCCGCCATTGCTCCTGTTTGATATTCCTGTCACCGGCAGATTTCGCTCATGACACCGATTCAGGAGTTCCTCAATATAAAGAAGGGGCTGTTTAGAATTCAGGTGGATGACGACACAATCATTGTCTGTCCCGACATGGAGTGTGATGTCAGTCGGCAGAGGGGCTGTTCCCGGTACCGGCAGCAGGTCCGGCAGCAGCTTGTGTACATCATTGAGCACGGGTGATAGAATATGACATTGCGTGATGGGTACCAGAGTATTGGACCGCCGGGAAAAGAAACCTATCCTGATTTTATCCCCTTCAACACCCAGCTTAAATCGTGCGCGCAATCGGTATCCATACGTATCAGGCGATGGGATTACATTACGCAGTTTTATGTCCAGGTTTCCGATTTTTTTTAAAACATCAGAAACCATGGTGTGTTTTACTTTCAATTGTGCCGTATACGCGAGGCATTGGAGTTGACAGCCCCCGCAGCTTTCAACATGTTGACACCGGGGCGGCACACGATCGGAACTTCCGGTGATACGCTCTGATATTTCTCCGAAAAAGTGGTCCTTTGCTGCCTTTGTGATCCTTACTCTAACCGTATCCCCTGGAACGCAGTCAGAGACAAAAACGGGTTTTTCGATGTGCTTGCCCATTCCCTGCCCGCCAAATGCCAACTGGGTGATATGGAGATCAATAATGTCACCTGCCGACAGTATCGGCCGGGCCATTTTTTCCATCATGATTTCTTCTTTTGACTTTTCTTTTTTCCCGAATATACGTTCGAGTTCCGCCCGCTCATCAATCTTTTTGGGGGAACCGAGTTTTTCCCGAAGTCGTTCTAACATTTTCTCTTCATCAAAGCTCATGATGTGCCTGTCCTCCAGATAAAAAAAAACCCCCGTCGAAACAGGGGTTAATTTCTGAGGGGTGCCGAGGGAGGGAGTCGAACCCCCGACGCAGGGATTTTCAGTCCCTCGCTCTACCGCCTGAGCTACCTCGGCAATGATTCAGGTGTCAGTAACCACTGAATCGACCGCTAACTTTAACCATGATTACAGTTGCTGTCAAGACCAGAATTCTCATCTGCCGCGATCTGCGAAAATCAGAATTTTACTTCCGATCTCCAACTGATTTGGGTGAACTTTTCATGGGTTCAATATGTTTTAAATCATTCGGACTTAGTTTCTGACGTGCTTCCATTGACGATCCAGCAGGAGACTTTCGGTCCCGTTTCTTATACCCGTGAATATTCACCTCGAGATCCGGCTGTTCCGATGAACTGGTTTTTACTTTCAGTATGGCTTTTGCACGGTCCTGATCATCAGGATTGAATTGCACTTTCAACGTATGGGAAATACTGGCTGCGGTATCAAATTTTTCAATCGTAAATCGATCGTTGTTCACGGATGCCCCAAGAATTTGAAATTCAACACCTTCATTGGACTCAATTTTGATCTCTTTTACCTGCATTATGCCGGATTCGTAATTACTATAGTAAATACGGGGTGGGACAACAGTCAAGGGACCGAGGATTTCAGCAGCCAGTTGAATCTCCGTCAGTTTTGCCTGTTCGAGATCCGTTTCGATGATAATTTTTGAGTTGAATCGTCCCGGTGACAGCGTTGCGGGATCCAGAGTAACATCCAATGTTATCTTTTTCTCACCCTGAGGCCGTTTATCGTTGAGTTTCCAGGAGATTGCCTTTCCATATTTTTCCACATCTTTGGTGTCCAAACGCACATTTTTAATTTTCACCGTGTCAAGCTCTTTTCCGGTCAACTCAACGGATTGCGTGGTCACATCCGCCTTCTTGATTCGATTGAACCATATCCGTCGTTTGTCTGCGGCAAAGAGTACTTCAAGTTTGGCTGAAACCTTGATCATCAGTCGCGGATTCTGCGGATCGTTTGAAGTAACCGTAATGGTTTTACTGACAGTTCCTTTGCGGTTTTTTGTTTTGAATGTAACGTCGATTTTTCCTTCCCCGCCCGGGGGAATTTCCTTAGCGGAAGCTAAGGCAGCCGTGCAGCCTCAGCCGGCTTTTACTTTTTCGATAAACAGAGTCCCTTCACCTTCATTCTTGAAGGAGAACGTATGTTTTAACTCAGCACCGGATATTTCTGTTCCAAAATCATGTTCGGTTTCTTTGAAAACGATTTTAGGCAAAGGACCCGTGCGTTTTTCAGGAGATTTCATAGATTTCTGGGGTAATTCACCTGATAGTTGTGTTTTCGTTCTGATTCTTTCTGAACCGGTTTCCGAGGGGTCATCAGCAGCGGATATACCTGTTGTTAAAAGTAGAACCAAAACGAGGGATAAAATGATTGAAACTAAATGTGATCCTTGTTTTCCCATTGCAACTCTTCCTCCTCGTTTTAAAATAATGACATGAATCGAAAAATTCAGATTCCGCCATTCCGAAATGCGACAACCCATGATATCTTGGAGCCGGTATCTTTTTCAACCCGGATTTCCTTAATTAAGCAGCGGGAGCGTACCAATGCCAAAAAACACATGGCTGACTAACTTACAAATGACCGATGGAATGGGTTCCAACTATTTGGGATGTCATATAAATATAGTTGATGAAAGTATTGCTCAGGTTGTTACCGAAAATAAGAATTTCGATAAATTTGATGCCGGTTCCCGGGTGATTTCCCTGGACGGGTGCTGGGTTGGACCTGGTTTCTGTGACGCTCACACCCACCCCGTCAGTTATGGATTATCACTGGATCGATTGAACCTTGATGGTCTTTCTGCCGGAGAGATTGTTCAGACTCTTCAAGTAAAATCCAATGAGGTGGATGGAAATATCTGGATACGGGGAAGGGGCTGGGAAGATGCATTCTGGTCAAATTCCTCCGGGTTAAACAAATACACACTGGACAGGCTGTTTTCAGAAAATCCAGTGGCCCTTACTTCGAAAGACGGCCATTCTATCTGGCTCAATTCCCGAGCCCTGCATGAACTGGAATTTAAGGCCGAAGAATCTGATCCACCCGGTGGTAAATTCGACCGATTTCCCGGATCTCGGGAAATTACGGGAATTCTCCGGGAAAATGCCCTGGAAATTGCAATTCAACGTATGCCGGAAACCAGTAATGTGGACAAACTGAATGGCCTTAAAAAAGGACTTCACAAGCTTAACTCCATGGGGATTACAACCATTCATAGTTTCGAAGGTCTTCAATCCCTGGCGTTTTCCAAACAACTGTACAGTGAATCAAACCTGACCATGAGAATACTCGAATTCTTGATGAAGGATGATCTGGAAGCAGCTCTTGAAAATAACCTGAAATCAGGCGATGGAAATGCATTTATTCAGATCGGAGGTCTCAAACTTTTCGCGGACGGCGCTCTGGGATCACGAACGGCATATGTAAAACATCCCTATGATGGTTCCGCAGATGACCGGGGGCTTGCAGTTACACCTTTTGATGAGATGGAAGATCTTGCTGTGCGTGCCGCCAGTGGGAACCTGGCTACGGCCATACATGCCATTGGAGATCAGGCTGTTTCGGATGCCTTGCAAACTCTGGTTTCAGCCCGAAAAATGAATCCGAAACTTCCCGGACACCGCATCGAGCATATCCAGCTTCTGGATCCATTGGATTTGCCGAAGTTTAAAGCATGCAACATCATGGCATCCGTCCAACCGATTCATATGGTTTCGGATATTTCAATGGTTGAGCGATACTGGGCCGGTCAATCGAGCTTGATGTATCCTTACAATTCGTTGTTTCAAACCGGGATCGATCTGAAATTCGGCTCAGATATTCCAATTGATGACGGCAATCCCCTGGCAATCATTCAGGCAGCCGTTACACGACAGCCGACATCAGGGCATCCTGTGAGTGACTGGGTACACCCAGAGAAAATGGATCTGCTGGCCGCTATGGCCTGCATCACCGGTACCGGACTCCATGGAAATCACTCAAGGACGTTCGGTCATGGACTCAAAACAGGAAAAATTGCGGATCTGGTGATTCTGGAGTCGAATCCGTTTTTGACTGCACCAGATAAAATCCACTGTATTCCCGTCCAAATGACAATTTGTAATGGACAAATTGTTCATTCCTGACATGTAATCGACGTATATCCTCCAAAAAAAACCTGAAATTCCCTGAAATCAAGAATTATTCATTGACAAATGGGGAATAAACTATTATTAATACTAAATAGGTAGGAATTAGTAGAAAATGCTTAGAAATACCTTGATTATATCATGATTTTTACAAGCACTTACTTCAGCCGGTCTGATAAACAGGGACGGCTGACTCTACCGAAAGCGTTTCGAAAGGGAATCCTGGCAAGGGGTGGAATGATCTATGTGCGGCCTGGTGAGCATTACTGGATAGCAGCACCTGAACCCTATTTCCTGGATACTCTGAATCGCGTTGCACCCGGTGATGCTGACGATGAGTCGGTCCGGGAGATTCGCAGATTCTGGATGGCGGGTGTTAAGGAATTGCATATTGATCCTCAGGGCAGGATCACTCTTTCATCAATAATAGAGGGGAAACCCGGTGATCAATATGTTTTTGCGGGAACCGGGCAGGATTTTGAAATTTGGCATCAGCTACAATGGGATAAAAAATATCCCGAAGACAGGGGGAAAAATGGATCAGCTTAACTCTTTCCAGATTGAATTCAATCAGGACCCGGACATTGTGGTGCTGGGTCTGGGCGGATATGGGATTGAACTGGTGAAAAATCTACGTTTCAACGCGGATATGTCACCGGGTATTATTCTCATGGATCGAAGTGTTGAGCATTCAAACCTCAATGAAGCGTTCTCAATTTCTCTTGGGGATTATTCTTCGGATTTGTCTGAGGGTGATGTGGTTGCAGCAGGGAATGTTGTTCGGGAAATTCTGCCGGATCTTGAAGGTCGGTTAAAGACCGTATCCTTTGCTATTATCGTTGCAGGTCTAGGTGGTGGTGTGGGTTCGGGAGCGGCATTGGAGTTAGCTGCCTATTTCAGAAAAATAAGAGTGCCCACTATTGCCTTTGTTACGAAACCACATCCATTCATTGAAGGCAGGAAGCGGTTTCTGACGGCAGCACAGGCGGAAAGTGAACTTCGGAATCGACTGGACTGCATGATCTCTATTGATTCTGAATCAGTTATCCCGGAGATAGATAAGCAAGCTGATAGTGTCCGAAACAACATGATCGAAAAACTTCAGGTTCTGATGGATGTTTTATGCAATCCCGGTATGATGCCGGTTGATTTTTCACGAGTGAAGAATGCGTTATCCTGTGACACTTCAGCCACTATCATAACTGCTTCCGCCACTGGAGATCAGCGTGCAGTTGAAGCTTCACAACGCATTCTTTCCGATCCTGCTGTAGCTGATTTTTTAAATAAACCCGCGTCCATTGTTGTTCATGTGATGTCCGATGAACGATTAACGCTGTTTGAGTTGGATGAGGCTGCCACCATGATTATGGACAATTGGGGTGCGGAAGTGGATTTGACATATGGTGCTGCCACGTGTGAGGGACTGAATTTATTCAGAATTGGTCTTATCGTTGGTGATCAATATCAGTCATTGCCTCTGGCATCTGTCATGAACGATGATCAAGATATTGAATCCGGTCCCATGCGGCATGCTGTGATGATGTAATTCTCAATCCACCGTTTTTATTTTTCGAATACGCACCGTTTTTAGAGAAAATCCGGTATAAAGATTTTAATGACTCGGCAGTCAGGATTTCTGGAAATGCCGCTAACTGATCGTCTTCCCGTAGGGTATTCTCCAGAAGTTTTCGCACATTAACTGATTCACAAGCATCGGTTTCAACCCGGCAGATGGCTTCCCATCCGATACGTAATGCCTTGATTTCGGGTTCAATGACAGATGTGAAAACATCAAGATCCGATTCGGATGCCTTGCGGAGATATATCATCGCCTGTGCATACTCATGATCGATTGATTCAGGAGTCAGCGGAAATAGTGCCGGGGTCATCAAATCAAGCAGCCACCGGCCATCTGCAGAATCCTGCGACCGGGATAGGCTCAATGCGGCACAGCATGCCGGCACCAGAAGCCCCATGATGCTGTTCTTGCTATAGACCAATTTGAGGTACTGACCGCTGTTAATCTGAAAGCGATCAGACGGCCCGGGTACCTTTGCGATGTATCCGATTTCAGTAAGAAAGTGGAGGGCATCCACGATTGCATCTTCAAACCTGGTATCATCCTGGATCTGCCGTGCCAGAATGCTCCTTCGGGATTTGAAATACTCATAAATTGTTTTTGTCCAACTCATCAACCGATCATAGGATACATCTTCTGATCGGGCTGATGCTATCACCAATGCTACAAGGGAAACCGGTGTGATGGGCATAGCGGTCCGAATGCGATTCATTATTTCATGCCCCAGCCGGTCCTTGACTTCAGATAAATCCGTTCCGGTACTGAGAAATTCCTGAATCGGCAGGATATCAGCAATGGACACATAGATCCGTCCCAATTTTTTCTTCAGAACATGCCGACCGCGAATCATGGTTGTCAGATGTTCCTTTTCCTTTTTCTCTCCTGACAGTTCCGCTACATAACTATCATCTTCCATAATACGATCGTACGTTACGGCAATGGGGATAATAGCGATATCCGGAGCGTTACCGCTGTGAATCGCATCAATGATCATATTCAACATGCCGAGTCTTGGGGGCAGTAATTTACCGGTTCGACTTCGAGTTCCCTCAAGGAAAAACTCTATGGGATGATATTTTTTCAGAAGCGTTTTTAAATATGCCACAAATACATGTGGATAGAGATCCAACCCTTTAAATGATCGGCGAATGAAGAATGCTCCGGTCCGGCGGAACACCCATCCCATGGGAAAAAATGCAAGATTCTGACCGGCTGCCACCAGAGGAGCAATCATGCCCTGGAGGTAAAACCCGTATGATAATGTCATATAATCCAGGTGACTCCTGTGGCATGGTACCAGAACGATGCGCTGCCGATCTCTCAAACACTGACGCAGTCTGGCCAGTCCCGTTTCATCAAACTCCAGTTCCCGAAGATTCCGTTTTACCAGGGGAGCTAACACGAATTTCCAGCCTTGAGGTCCCCGGTTGGTATATCGTTCCGCTATTTCGTCGGTTAACTTCCGAACCCGCTTCTGTACAGCTGTTAAGGAAGATTCAGATGCAAGCGAATTTATCCGGTCTTGAAGATCCGGATCAGAAAAGACTTCCCGGCGTACCTCTTCCGGGGTACTGTGCCTGTCTCCAAGGATGACTCTTCGCTCCCTCCAGATCCGCTTAATCAGAGTTCGTCTCAGTCGGTTCAAAGGAGAATCAAGATGACCATTATTCTTCAGGAATTCACTCAGATCAAACGGTTTTCCCACACTGATGACTATCTGCCCGGAATATCGCAATAGACCCCAGGTTCCGGAGATGAGAGGACTGGGACTATTTCGGTGCCATTCAAAGATAAGAGGAACGAGAACGATTGATTTAATCAGTGGATTTTCCGGGTTAACTAACGCATTAAAATCCTCATTATCAGTTCTTTTTCCAAAAGGTCGTCGTCCCAGTTGAATAAACTTCCATTCAGTTTGCAGCGAGCTATCATGATTAATCCCTGTTTTCTGAAGTGCATTTAAGATGATGGCTTTTTCAAGTCCTGTGAGGTGGTCGGAAACAAATACAACGACGTGGTTTTGACAAAGTTCTTTTAAAGTATCGATACAATGGGGGACAAGTTGAATTTTAGAAAGCTTCCAATTCAGAAGGGTACGATGCAGAAAAACCAGTTTTTCAGGTGATGAGGTGGATGGGGATACAGACATTTTTCCTGACATGGAATGGAAATCGATTCAGTTCGTGAGACTCAATGGATATCAGTCTTATCAAACGGTTGAAAATCCGGGTCTATGGTGCCGAATACATTAGGTGGCCAGTACCGGAAACTGGCTTTGCCAATAATATACTTTTCCGGAACAAATGGTGACTGTTTCCGATCCATTGCCCATAGTCTGCTGTCGTAGCTCTTATTCCGATGATCACCAGCTACAAAGTAATAACCCTGAGGGATGATCAATGGTTTTACATTTTCATGACTCAGAAAATAATCGGGAACAAAATGACTATCCACTGCTTTCCATTTCATCCGCCGTTGTCCGGCATCGTCAATATAAGTTTTTTCAATGAGCACCTCACCATTTCGGACCTGGATTTTCTCGCCGGGAAGACCCAGCACACGTTTGATAAAGAAATCCGACGGTTTGGCCGGGTAGTAAAAAACCACCACATTTCCGCGCTGTATATCATCCAGTTTATAGATGATGCGATTGACGAAAATCCGTTCACCATTCTGGAGCAGGGGCTGCATGGATGTTCCTTCAACACGATAGGCCTTAAAAAGGTAAGACGTGAAAAAGAAAACAAATATTGCGCCCCAGAGAATACTCCGGGTCCACTCTTTGATTTCACGTATCGTTCTAATTTTCTTACTCACATTACTCATTGTATTTCCGCGCTGAACTCCGCTTTTGAGAGATGATTCACCTCTGTTAATTATAACTATGATATCCTTCCGTCAAGTATCCGATTGATCCGGGTCCATGACGAACTTCTGAATGCTAGTCGAACTCGAGCAAGGTGTCAAAAGCAAAACGAATCCGGGTTTTGTCGGAGCGAATGATGCCCGGAACGAGGCAAGTTAGAATTGGTCCTTCTGTCAAATGCCTCATCCGTCTATAATTACGAGATAGACACCCATTAAGTTCGCGTATGGGGAGGAAGGAAATTTTTAGGCGATGAAGCAGTTCAGGTTAATTGTAACAGGTGGCGGTACCGGGGGTCATATTACACCCGGTCTGGCAGTAATCGATGCCTTGAAAGCCCGGATACCCGGGTTACGGATTCTGTGGGTGGGAGTTCGGGGCCGCCGAGAGGAGGATTTAGTCCCCCGTCATAATATTCCGCTTCAAACCATGAATTTGCGAGGTCTGGAACGTTCTTTTAAACCGGGAGCGATCATCCGAAATTTCACCACCGGTTTGAGTTGGGCAATGATGCTGCCCGTATTGCGTGCGCGAAAAATTATTCAGGATTTCCAGCCGGATTGTATCCTGGGTACGGGAGGTTACGTATGTGCACCGGTCATGGTCGCCGGAAAGTTAATGGGGATTCGCACGTGGATTTTGGAGCAGAATTCCGTGCCGGGTCTGGCTGTTAAAGTGCTTTCACGATTGGTGGACGGTGTGGGGATAGCCTTTGATGTCACACGGTCAATGCTGCCGGTATCAGCTCCTGTCGAATTCGTGGGAAATCCGGTAACCCGGAAGGTATTGGAAGCAACACGCGAAGAGGGAATACGTGAGTTTAACTTGAATCCCCGGTTAAAAACGCTTCTGGTCATGGGAGGCAGTCTTGGCTCTACTGCACTCAATAATGCGGTGCTTGAACTCTTGAAGCGATCTTCAGACGGGCTTGCATATGAGGGCTGGCAGATTATTCACTCCGTCGGATTGAACAAGTTCAATACATTCATGGGGAATTGTCCTGATTCACCGCGATATTCCCCTCTGAATTTTATCTATGAGACCCATGCTGCACTCGCTGGAGCCGATCTCATCCTGTGCCGGGCCGGCGCCATGACCCTGGCGGAAATTACGGCCCGAGGGTTACCGGGTATCGTTGTTCCCTGGCCGGGAGCGGTGCGAAACCATCAATACACAAACGCCCAGGCTCTTTCGGTAAAAGAGGCGGCCATCCTGATACCGGAAACAGAACTTTCCGGCGCTAAATTGGCGGGAATTCTCAGGGATTTCAGGGAATTTCCCGGACGGTTGGAAAAAATGGCAAATGCATCCCGGTCACTGAGCAGACCCGATGCTGCCGAAACCATTGCCGATTTAATCCTGGCCGGGAAATCAGTTTGAAATCGGATACATCAGAGAATAAACGTCTTTTCAGCGGTTTCCTGAAACTGTCCGGTGGAACAATGGTTTCACGGATCACCGGAATGGTTCGGGAAATGACCCTGGCTCATTTCATGGGTGCCGGCGCTGTCATGGATGCTTTCATGGTGGCATTTACAATGCCCAATCTCTTCCGTCGCATTCTTGGAGAACGCGTTATGGAGAGTGCCATGCTCCCGGTATACAAGCAATTGGAGGCAGCCGGGAAGCATGAGGAAGCCAGTCTCGTTCTGAAATCCACTCTGGCACTAGTTACCGGAATTGGTCTGATTATCACCGGCGCCGGTATGGCTCTGTCACCCTGGTTGATCCATGCTTTTGCTCCGGGATTCGACCCGGAAACCCATGCCGTCGCTGTAACTATGACACGGATCATGTTTCCATTTCTGGTCCTGATCGGTAACGCATCCATTCTGGGAGCGACCTTACTGGCACATCGAAGATTCGGATCGTACAGTTTCGCACCGGCGATTTACAATATTGCTCTAATTGGACTGCTGGGATTGTTTTACCATGTGTGGGGTCCATTTGTCGCGGCGTGGGCAGTACTGGCCGGTGGGGCTCTGGAAGGTATTTTTCTGCTGTTTTTTCTTCCACATCTGGCTGGTTGGAAAACAGCGAAAGTGGATATCACCCATCCATCGGTAAAAAAGATAAACGCACTGTCTTTACCCATTATCCTGGAAACCTTTTTTGATAAGACAGTTGTTTTATTTGATCGCAGATTGGCGTCATTGCTGGATAACGCAGGTTCTATCGCGGCACTGGGATATGCCTTTCGGCTTTTGCAATTGCCGTACGGTGTTCTGGCTCTGGCGGTGTCCCGGGCATACTATCCGTCCCTTGTTGAATCGGCTGAGGACCCCGATCAATTTATCAACCGGGTCGGATCTGCACTGCATTTTATTTTATGTCTGATGATTCCATGCGCCGCGTATCTTTATGTGTTCCGGCATCTGCTTGTGAGGGTGATCTACCGGCATGGTGCCTTTGATGAACAGGCGGTGGCCATGACCGGAATCGCTTTTGCGTGTTATGGGTTCGGAATAATCGGCATGGGTGTGGTGGGCATGCTCTCTCGCTCGTTTAATGCTCTACTGGATACCAGAACCCCTGTATTTGTTTCATTCGGATTGATGATTAGTAATATTATTCTGAATTTCATCCTTGTGAAAACCCCGCTGCAGCATGCCGGCCTGGCGCTGGCATCATCCATCGCCTATACCGGTGCCGGTATTTCCCTGTTTTTACTTCTCATTCGTAAACTCCAGAGACGCTGGAAACGGAAAGTCCGGTTTCATCTCACCGGAAATATATTTAAAATTACTCTGGCGACTGCTGTTTCTGCTGCAAGTGCGGCACTGATCGTTTCCGGAGCAGGTCCGTCACCGGGGATGATCCGTTCTCTGCTCTTTCTATGTGCCGGTGGCGGGATCGCCAGTGGAATATATCTGCTTGGATTACGAATCATGGGTGTGAAATTGATGCGATAGAAAGGATTTCTGTGAACATGCGGAATCAAGAAACATGGTTTATGGGTCGAATTAAAACGGTTCATTTCGTCGGTATCGGCGGAATTGGTATGAGCGGTCTGGCTGAGATTCTCCTGAGGATGGGCTTTCATGTACGGGGATCGGATATGAAAGATTCACCGGGTGTTGTTCACCTCAGGGAAATGGGCGCGATGATTTTCATCGGCCACCGGGCTCAAAATCTGGAAAATGCCGATGTGCTGGTCTATTCCTCTGCGGTACCACCTGAGAATCCTGAAATTCAGGAAGCTCGGAGAGTGAAGATTCCCATTATTCGCCGAGCGGAACTTCTCGCGGAAATGATGCGGTTAAAAAATGGTATTGCCATCGCCGGAACTCACGGGAAAACAACAACAACATCTCTGGTAGCCAGTGTTTTAGATTATGCCGGTCTGGATCCCACCATCGTCGTGGGCGGTAATGCCAACAATATTGGTGCGAATGCTCAAATCGGGTCCGGACCCTATTTTGTCGCCGAAGCGGACGAAAGTGATGAATCATTTCTTCTCCTGACACCAAACATCGCCGTAATCACCAATATTGAGGAGGAGCATCTTGATCATTATTCAGGATTGCCGCATATTCTACAGACCTTCTCCAGATTCCTGAATAAGGTGCCTTTCTTCGGTGCGGCAATCGTGTGGGGCGATGATCCCAATATTACCGGTCTGCTCAAAGAGTATTCACGGAAGGTGATAACCTACGGTGAGAATGAGGGAAATACCCTACTTTTTAAAGAGAGAACAATTACGGATCAAACCCAATCATTTAAAGTTTTTTATCGGAACGAATTCTGGGGTGATTGCACCCTCGCGGTACCCGGAAAACACATGATTCTCAATGCATTGGCAGCGATAGCCGTCGGAATTGAGTTGAATATTTCCGCTGAAAAAATTATTCAGGGAATTGCCGGTTATCAGGGAGTAAAACGACGATTTGATGTCCGGAGCTGTCCCGGAGACATTCTTGTTTTGGATGATTATGCCCATCATCCCACAGAGATTGATGTCACCATCACAGCCATTCGTGAATCATGGGACCGGAAACTTACCGCGGTGTTTCAGCCGCACCGATTTTCCCGAACCCGGTTTTTTCTACATCGATTCGCAGAAGTGTTATCCCGAGTGGACCGGTTGTTGATCCTTCCGGTATACGCTGCTTCCGAACAGCCGATAGAGGGTGTGGATGCGGAGCGATTAGTGGAACTTTGCCGATTGGAAGGTCTTTCTGACGTTGTGCACATTGCATCGATCCAGGAGGCGTGTGATTATCTTTTACCGCGAATTGAGCCTGGTGAAATTATCGCAACTTTTGGCGCTGGAACCGTTTTTCAGGTCGGGGAGATGATTCGGAAAACCTTGAGTAACTAAAATCTGGAATCCTCTTCACCGGTGCGTTTTACGATTAAGAGAGTCTGGTCATCCTGTGGTGATTGATGATTTGAGTGATGCGATACCGCATCGAATACAGTTTCCACAATGTCTTTACTGGATCCGGATCGCTTTTCCAGAACAATGGATCTCAAACGATCCGTTCCAAACTCTATGTTTTCTGAAGATCGGGCTTCAATGATACCATCGGAAAAAATTACCAGGAGATCCCCTGTTCCGAGATATGCGAAACCGCGTTTATATACCGCAAGGGGATTGGGACCCAAAACCATGCCGCCCCGGCACAGTTCATGGATATTATCGTCAGATACCAGAAATGGCGGTGGGTGACCGGCATTGATGTAGACGATATTGCCATACATCTCCAGTTCACAATAGAAAAGGGACGCAAACCGGCTGGCCAGATTGGAACGGTGAATGACCTGGTTCAACCGGTACATCATGGATTCAATTTTCAGATCTCCGGCCATTCCCATTCGCAGTCCGGTGATCACATCTCGAGCCTGGAGTGCTGCCGGTAAACCATGTCCCACGGCATCGAGAACGCCGATACCCAGCGTGGAATCTCCAATGGGTATATAATCGTAGGCATCTCCACCAACGAGATCGGCCGGGATACTCTTCCCATAGATATCAAAACCATCTCGGTCCGGTGCAACAGATGGCAGAAGAGAAGACTGGATCTCATAAGCTTTCTCAAACTCATGCTGCAGCGTCAATTCTCTCAATTTGAAATTTGTGGAAAACCGGATGGTATTCAGGGAATAATGAAGGTGTGTTTCATTGACGGGTTCTATCACGCTGAAACTGACTAGATATTGATCCTCAGTGCCCAAAGCAATGGCTGCAAAGGTATCAATGACCAGAAACTCCTCAAGATTGGGATCCAGTCCCCGGTCATTTTTATGCATGATAATGTATTTGGATTCCCGGAGTTTTCGTATCGGCAGATACTCGGCAGGAATCTCAAATCCTGTCAAATCCTGAGATTCGCCAATCTGGTTAATTAACCGGTACATCGTTCCGTCCTGCACATAAAGCCGACCACTGACAATACCCAGGTCTTTCCCGTATTCCTGGACAAGAACCTTCAGAACGCGCCAGATTAGTTCGCTTTCATCCCGGCTGAATTCAAGTGCTTTGACTGTGGCCTGAATTTTTTTATATAGATCTTTATATTTCATCGCATTCTCTATCCTTGTAAACGTGTGTGTCCCGAGGGAATATACTGCCTGAGTTCGGGTTTTGCCAGATATTTTTGCAGATACTTACCTCAAAAAGATGGCAATTACCCGCATGACCGGAATTCAGTTTGAAATCAATCCTGACGATGGATACACTCAATCCATGGCTTTATATAACGATTACAATAAATGGCTGAACAAGGGGAATCGATTATGGGGAGACTATCCTGTTTCCACGCAATATTATTTTTGAGTTTTCTGACTGTTTCGGTTCAGGCAGCATCCTATCTTCCAGATGTTCCCGGCACGGTCATGCGGTTCAGTGGTGAGACCAGGTTTAATGATGAGTTACGGCCGGCATCTTTGATTATTACCGTGATGAGTTCTGAAATTGACAGTAAGACAGGGAATCCATTGGTGGTCCATGAACATATTTTGAGTATTCTGGGTAAACGCCGGGTGATCAGGAAATTTTATGAAGTGAAGGATGACGGCATTTATCTTGTGGGTGAGGCAGAAGCTCCCAATAATGAACTTCTTAGATATGATAAACCTCTGCTATATCTGCCGGTGCCCCCGCGTACTGATTATTCCTGGAATGTTGATATCGGAGACGCTAACCGGCAGATTCATCTGAAGTGCACTGTGGTTGGGTGTGGTGAGGGTGTTGAAATCAGCGATCAGAAATTAAGAACGGTACATCTGCGTTTGGAGGGCACTTCTTCAGCTATGTTCACGGTTGTTCCTATCAAACGGGAAACATGGTTTGAACAAGATAAGGGTGTTGTTAAAATCGTGATGGAACAGACCCTGAAGAGTACATTGGCTGTCACGGAGTTATACCTGCTTTTAAACGGACCGGTTTTATAAAATTTTCCTCTCCAGTATTTTTCAATTCCTTATCCTGTTTTTTTGAAGCATAAGATGGTATAATCAGTCTGGGTTCTTGAGAATCCGGGGAGCTTCCGTGAAAAATGTAAATGTTCAACTAACGATTCATGGTTGTTTGGATGGTTTGCTTCCTATTATTGCTTCCTCCGTGTTTTTCAGACCCGATAAAAAGTTTAGCTTGAGATGGGGGGTTGTATGATTAAAAAAATTGGGTTGGTATTGATTCTGGCAGCAATGACGGCAACGGTACATGCAGATGTGATTACTGTGATGGCTGCCAACACATCCAGTGGGACACAGCAGGCTTACGAGGGACCGGGAATTCGGATTTTCCAGGGTCTCCAGCCGGATATTGTCCTTATCCAGGAATTTAATTATGAATCAGGTACGCTGAGAGATCTGGTTGATCTGGCTCTTGGCAGTGAATACGAATTTTATTGTGAGGGAGGGGGCGAAAACATTCCCAATGGGATTATCAGCCGATATCCCATTCTTTCCTCCGGTGAGTGGGCGGACAGCCAGGTGCCGGACAGGGATTTTGCATGGGCTGTTATTGACATTCCCGGGGACAAGCATTTGCAGGTTGTCAGTGTTCATTTAAAGTCGGGTTCCAGTACGACACAGAATCTGCAGGCTCAGGCAATTCAGAGTTATGTGGCTGCAAACTTCGATCCATCCCATTATATTGTGGTGGGTGGCGATATGAATACCACTTCCCGCACAGCTTCAGCCATCCAGACGTTTGATAATTTTCTGGATCCCCATGGTCATACGCCTGCAGATCAGTACGGCGATAACGACACGAATGAACCGCGTTCTGAGCCTTATGACTGGGTGATTCCAAACGATCTGCTGGACAGCTATCAAATACCTCTTGTCGTCAGTTTCAGCACATATTTTAATGGTCTCGTACTCGATAGCAGTGTTTATACACCTCTGACCGAGGTCAGTCCGGTTCAATACGGTGATTCCCATGTTTTTGGCATGCAGCATATGGCGGTGATGCAGGCATATGATGTGCCTGCTTCGGGATTTACATCAACACCGGGTCCTTCCGCTACCCCCGCGCCTTCAGTAACCGCCACATCCACACCGGGTTCCGGCAGCGGTGATCCCTGGATAAATGAAATTCACTATGACAATGACGGTACTGATGTAAATGAAGGTGTGGAAATTGCCGGACCATCCGGGTTGGATCTTTCCGGATACAGTTTGGTACCTTACAATGGAAATGGCGGGGCGCAGTATACAGGAATTTCGCTCAGCGGAACCATCCCGAACCAGCAGGACTGTCTGGGAACGATATGGTTTGCATTTCCCACAAACGGTCTTCAAAATGGTTCACCCGACGGTATTGCTCTGGTGGCGCCCGGTAACACGGTTATTCAGTTCCTGAGTTATGAGGGCAGTTTTACTGCAAACGACGGACCCGCGGCAGGAATGACCTCCACAGATATTGGTGTGGAGGAAATCGGAACGGCGCTTGCGACGGAGTCGCTCCAGTTGGGTGGTACAGGGGCTGTTTACTCTGATTTTGCATGGCAGTCACCCCTGACATCCACCAACGGTGCGGTCAATATTAATCAAACCTTCAGCGGCGGCTGTGGTACACCGGCACCCACCAATACACCGGCACCGCCCACCAATACTCCGATTCCACCCACGAGTACACCGATTCCGCCCACCAGTACTCCCGCTCCTCCCACCAATACACCGATTCCATCTACTAATACGCCCACACCGGGTCCTGCGACCAATACACCCACTCCCGGAACCGGAAGTGGCGATCCCTGGATTAACGAAATACATTATGACAATGACGGTACCGATGCCAATGAAGGCGCGGAAGTTGCCGGTCCCGCCGGATTGAATCTTTCCGGATATACGCTTGTGCCGTATAACGGGAATGGCGGCGGTCAGTATACGGTAACAGCACTCAGTGGAACCATCCCGGACCAACAGGAATGCCTGGGAACACTCTGGTTCCCCATTGGCGGTCTTCAGAACGGCGCTCCCGATGGGATTGCCCTGGTTGGACCTGGGGATACCGTGATTCAATTCCTGAGTTACGAGGGCAGTTTCACTGCAACTGATGGTCCCGCCGCCGGTATGGCTTCAACAGATATTGGCGTTACGGAACCCAGCTCGACGCTGATAACGGAATCACTTCAGTTAGGCGGCACAGGATCCGCGTATTCAGATTTTGCATGGCAATCACCCTTGACTTCCACTAACGGTGGAGTGAATCAGAATCAGATCTTCAGCGGCGGATGCGGAACACCGGCTCCGACCAATACACCCACTAACACTCCCACTAACACACCGACCAATACACCCACTAACACTCCCACTAACACACCGACAAATACACCCACTAACACTCCCACTAACACACAGATACCGCCGACAAGCACCCCGATACCACCCACCAGCACACCCAATCCTCCGACTCCGACCCCTGTTCCCAATAACGATACGATCTGGGTAGCGGACTGTCAGGGATGTGATGGGAACCCCATGGTGGTGACGGTTATGCTGGATAATCCGGATACGCTGGTGGATGCGTTCACGTTCCATCTTGGATTTGACGAGACCATGTTTGAATACGTGTCCTGTCAGGAGGGTGTTCTGAACCCGGGTTGGAGTATGTTTGATTGTAATGAGGGATCTCCCGGGGATGTTACGATTGTCGGGTTTACATTAGCGGACGGGATTCCGGCCGGGAGCACCGGCAGTTTTGTGGACTTAACCTTCAACGTTGTCTGTCCGGGATGCAATCCCGGTGATAACGCCTGGTTTACTATTCACAGCATGTTGGATGATATTGCGCCGTTTCAAATCGGTGACGGGTTGTTCACGTATAATTGTGATGCGACACCCACGCCGACGCCAACGATGACTCCGGTGTGTATTAATGATGGTGATGTGACCGGGGACGGGCTTGTAACGGCCGGAGATGCACAGCTTGCGTTTAACATTGCCCTGGAAACGTACACACCGACAACGGAAGAGTTCTGTGCGGCGGATTGTACGGGGGAAGGTTCGGTTACGGCTGGAGATGCCCAGGCGATTTTCATGACAGCTCTGGGAATGGGAACCTGCGTGGATCCGCTGTAAAATTCCAATAAGAAGAACGGATAATAAATAGAAAGTCCGGGAGTTTACTCCCGGACTTTTTTTATCGATATGTTTATGCTGAGGTTGTTTAAGTTATCTGTTTTTTCTCAATTCCCGGAAACAGGGGAATTATCCGGTGGAAGAGATAGAGGATTCCGAAGGGCAAAGTGACGAGAACCACTGCAACGATCAGGCCTTCTTTCTCCCAGAGACCGGGAAAATAT
>SWBY01001665.1_pt1 | contig 18555 bp, 13 predicted proteins | sample 4693071 | NCBI WGS metagenome assembly SWBY01 (sample SAMN10267273, study PRJNA491770) | bioreactor metagenome | isolation source: DHS bioreactor inoculated with marine methane seep sediment | place: Japan: Omine Ridge, Nankai Trough | collected 2006-05-06 | reverse complement strand
TGATCGGACGGTTGGACATCTTTTGACATACCTAGTGTCACCCCATAAGGTCAACTATTTTGATTGAAAAAAGGGCGATTCGTGAATCACCCCAAAAAAAAGTTTTTTAGTTCTTTGCTAATGTTTTTTTTCAAATAAGCTGAAAAGTGGAACCAACACCAGAGAAGCGATCATGCCAACACTTGCTGCCTGGGGAACCATCCTGGCGCCCCATACAAAAAAGAGAACTAAACAGATTCCAAGTCCACCAACAGATCCAACGATCGCGCCAACTTTAGTAACTTTTTTATTGAAAATTCCCCAGATAAAAGGTCCTAAAAATACTGCAGCAATTGCTCCCCAGGATACGGATAAAATCGTTACAATTACGGCAGGTTTCAAGAATGCCAGAATCATGGAAAGCAGAATGAAAAAAGCACTGCTTTTTCTTACCAGAGAAGTAAGTTTTTTATCATCAGCATCTCTATTAATAAATCCCTTATAAATATCTTTGGTAATTGATGTACTGGAAATAAGGACCAGAGAAGCCAAAGTAGACATCGAAGCTGCCAGAATAAGCAGCAGAATAACAACGGTGAGAGCGGAAGGAACAACGGTCATCAGCATTTCCGGCATTAAAGCATCGAAGATGGGTTTGCCGCTTTCAGTGAAAGCAGCAGGACTGGCTGTTGGATTTAAAAAGACTCTGGTAAGTGCGCCGGTAAAATAGGCAATTCCTGCTACCAATAATGCAAAAACCGTTGAGGCAAACATACCAATCTTAACCGATCTTTCATCTTTGATCGCATAGAATTTCTGTAATAACTGCGGCATGGCAAACGGTGCAAAACTAGTGAGGAAAACTAATGATATCAATGGTATGATTCCTGGAGGTCCAACTGGTGCTACCAGTTTAGGATTTATATCTCTTAGCGCTGCAAAAATATTCGGTAGGCCACCACCTTTTTGAATAGTGCTGACCAAAAGTATAACCACACCTACCGTCATGATTATGCCAAAGATCACATCGATCATAGCCATGGATTTATAACCGCCTAAAATCAGGTAAATTCCCGTAAACACTCCCATGAACAGAAGCACATAAGTATACGGCATGTTGAAGGTAAATTCAAAAAGATAACTTAAACCCATAAATACAGCTGCCGTGTATGGAATAAAAAATATAAAAATTGCGGCAGAAGTAAATATCTTTAGAAATGGACTTTTAAAGCGAGCTTCCAGCAGTTCCGGCATGGTGTGAACATTGTAGGAAAGAGCTTCCTGTTTTACTTTGTTTCCCAAAAGATACCAGACGCCAAAAACACCAATTATTGTATTTCCCAAAGCGATCCAAAGACCGGAAAGACCAAAAGCCCAACCGATCTTGCCAGCAAAACCAATAAATAGAACTGCAGAAAAATATGCCGTTCCATAACTGAAGGCTGTCATCCAGGGTCCGATCTTGCCGCCACCCAAAGCAAAATCATCAAACGATTTTGTTTTGCGAGAGCCTTTAACTCCAATATAAATAACCATTGCTGCATACAGAAAAACTGCTACATAACGTGCTATCATATTCTTACTTCTCCAAATTTTTTATTTTTGCAAATTATTTTCAAACTCCCCTTCGAAAGGGGAGAAGTTCAGCATCTAAATTCCATTTTTGAAATTTAGAAGTTGGGCAGAAGGGTTTGAAAATAATAAATGAAATATCATAACCCTCTTTTATTCCCACTTACAAAGGGGGATATTCTATCCCGACATTGAATTCAGTGTATCTAATAACTCTTTTCTTACATCTTTCACGTCTTCAAAGATAATGCGGGTAACACAGGAAATAAGAGGAATTGAAAGATTGAATTTTGCAAGTTTATTGATAGTTTTAGCCATGGAAACACCTTCCACAACCATTCCCACTTTCTTCAATGCTTCTTCTGTAGAATAACCCTGAGCCAGAAATTTTCCGAATTTTCTATTACGGCTGTTTTCAGAAATGCAGGTTGTTATCAGGTCTCCAATTCCGGCAATACTATAAGCTGTTTTGTGATAAACTCCCAAAAATTTCATTATCGTTACGAACTCATCTACACCGTAAGTCATAATGATTCCGAAAATATTTGTTTTGAATCCTAAGCCATCAGCCATTCCTACAGCAATGGCAATAAGTCCTTTTAGGGCTGAAGCGAGCTCAACGCCTTTAATATCTCTACTGAATTCAAATTTTAAAATATCGTTTTCTAGTTTTTGCTGTAATTGGAAGAGAAGTGCTATATCTCGAGCTGCCAGGATGGCTTTTGCCGGTAATCCTTCTGCTATTTCACGGGCAATTGTTGGGCCTGCCAGGTTGGCAAATTGCACTTTTGGCATTTTTGCCATAACGGTTTCCCATATAGTTTTTAGCGTAGTGTGTTCAACACCTTTGGAGGCATTAACAATGATAAATTCCTCGGCATTATTTGCCAAGAACTCGTCTGTAAGAGCTTCGATGAAACGAGAAGGAATAGCTGTAATAACAATATCATTCTGTTCGATCTGGCGGGTGAATTTCTTTTCAACGATAATGTTATCGGGAAGTTTTATATCTGGTAGAAATTGAGATTCCCGTGTTTTGTTTATATCAGCGGCTTCCTGTTCATTTATTGTCCACAAATATACTTTATGCTTTTGAGAAAATACCATTGCCAGTGTAGTTCCCCAATTACCGGAACCAATTACGATAATTTTACCTAATTCTTCCATAACTTTCTCCAACTAAAATTCTATTTAAACCAGTCTTGGAATAGGATATTAATCGTAAAGATTTTTTTGGAAGGGATTAAGACGATTATTTACTTTTCGCTAGCCAATCTCAAAATTAGTAGTGACAAAACTATCGAAACGGGTGTAAAAATAATAGTTTCTAACGTTGTTTTGGAAGTTAGATTTCCAACAATATTGAAAACAAAATATGCAAAGATTATCCACAAACCTATATTTATAACTTTGCTTCTTTTTTTCTGCTTTAAATATTTCATTTTCTGGGTAATTACTATCATTACTATAATGGAAGTGAAAATAGCAACCGCTTCAAATTGAATAACCTGTTCCTGATTTTCTAATCTTCCACTCCAAACAAAATCGGAAGGGATGATACCAATCAAAATCAAGATATGATACAAGATTAAAAGAGACATCAGGATAATCAGAGTTATTACAGCAAGTTTGATGCTTATGAGTTTTTTCATATTTCCTCCAATTTCCTTTATTACCTTATACAGCAACAAATTATCAATATTTAAGTTTTCTGATAGTAATTTTCCAATACTATCATTTTTTTAGGAAAAAGTTGGATACTTTACGGAACACTTTTGAAATTGACATATGTATGAAAAAAACAGAATTAATTACAAAGGATATAAGATCAAAAGTCGATTAAAGATATTAAAAGAGTAAATTTATTCATTTATGAAAAACAAACAAAACGAAACTCTGTGAAAGTATGGAGAAGTGCTATTCGACATCTGAAAATCTATCATAAGAAAAATTTGATGCTTAGAGATGTTGATAAACAATTCTGCGAAGGTTATGCAAAATATCCAGGATACAGAAAGGTCACCTGGATATAGGCAAATCTTATAGATAAAAAAAGATGAAGCAATTAGTAAATTGCTGGTGATATAAAAATAGATGTTTATTTATATGAAGAATATTCTTAATTATCCTTGACGACAATAACGCATTTTCTTATCTAAATCAACATCAGAATCAATGGAGAAATAATGCAGATTTTAGTGAATGATAAGGGTTTTTCGTTAGTAGAATTATTGATCGCAATTGTAATCATCGGTATCCTGGCAACAATAGCAGTACCTAAATATCTGAGTGTTACAAGGAAAGCAAAAGAAACAGAAGCTAAGATGATGTTAAGTCAGGTTCATACTTTGCAAGAGAACTATTATTACGAATTTGATGTTTATTCAGAAGACCTAATTCAAATAGGCTTTGAGCAGGAAAAACTAATCACAGAAGAAGGTAGAGCACGATATATAATAGAATTAGAAAAAGCAGATGCAATTGGTTATTCTGCTATTGCTACAGCTGTAGTAGATTATGATAAAGATGGTACATTCAGTGTGTGGGAAGTGAAAGAAGACGGAAAAATCCTGATCCGAGTTCCAGATTAAAAACTGCTGAACCTTTAGAATGCATATTGGTAATAAGCTTTCCGAGGAAAATGGATCATCATTACTTTTTGTAATTGTCCTGATCACGATTTTAACAATCTCTTTTGGTATAATTATCTTAATGTTTTCGATGCAACACCGCTTTTCAAAACAAAATCAATTTGAGATCCAAGCCAGATATAATGCTGAATCAGGAATTTATTGCGCTATCGATACACTTCAACAGGATTTATCTGTAAGATGGGAAAGTGAGCCCTACATCCTGGACTGGGGTGACACAACCTTTATCTCAATAAATGAATTCGGTGGATATATTGAAGTGATTTCCAAAGGCGTAAAAAAACAAAAACATACCGAATTGAGAGTATTACTTGGAGAAATTCCAAGTGAAGATTTTGAATATGCTCTCCTTGTAGCTGATGATCGTTCTCACGTTACTTTTACTGGAAGTTGTAATATAACAGGTAATATTAAAACCGGTAGAAAAGGAACACAGATAAGTCCATTCAAAGGTAAAGCTTTTAAAGGAAGTATTGATGGAATTGTGGAGTCGGACGACGAAATAACCTTACCTGAATTGAATGGTGAATATTACGAAGACCTGATCTCAAAATTCGATAAATATATATTTTTACCACCAGCTCCTTATGTATATTTTAAAAATCTAAATGCAGGCAATTATAGATCAACAAACGATCATTCGAGAGTTTATTATTCTGAGGATGATATAGTTCTTAACGACTCAAACAAAATTCTGCTTTCATCTTCAAACATATTTATTTCAAAGAAAAACATAACAATAACAGATTCAGGGAGTTTTGCCTTTGGTTCTGTATTTGTTGCGAAAGAAAAAATTATTATTCAAAATAAAACATCAGGAACAATGGGAATCTTTTATGCCCAGAATGAAATAATTATCGAAGATAATGTAAAATGTTCCGGCCAGTTTATCGGTGGGCAGAAAATTACAGTATCCGATTTTGCAGCTCTGGAATATCCGTCTGTATTGTTTCTAAATGGTTTTGAACTTATGGGAGAAAGGATCGGTAATATTACTGTTACCGATTTTGCCAGGATCGAGGGTTCGATCATCTATCCTGCCTCAGAATCTTTTGGAGTGGCAGATAAAGGTAAGATCTTTATCGATAATGATTCAGTAGTTGATGGTGCTATTTACAGTTCAAGCCAGGTAGATTTTAATGGAACTTTAAATGGTTCTCTCATTACAAATCAACTATATTTCTATCACTCGCCGGCACACTACATCAACTGGTTACGGGCTGGTGAAATAAACATTTTAAAAAGAGAAAAGTATTTTTGTTTACCTTTACAGTTTTCAGAAACTCCCGGATTGGATATAGTCTATTATGAAGAAATTTAGTTTGATCCAAAATGAAAAAGGATCAACCATCCTGGAAAATATTGTGGCTTTTTCGATACTAACAGGAGTTATAATACTGTTATTGGGAACCACAATGAAGATCATTTCAAAATCTAACTCCACAAAAATCTGGCAGGCTGCAAACCTGGCTCAAAGCGAAATGGAACTACTACTTTCCAATAAAACTTATTCTGATTCCTTATATCAGGTTGAACGCTGGAAAATCAACAGAACAATTATGTACACCGGAAACAAAGCAAATATCAAAGTTCAGGTTTATTTTAAGAATGAGAAATATCCACTTGTAGAGTTCAATTCGGTACGATTATGTCTAGCGAAAGTGGATTCACAGTAATAGAGATAGTCGTTGCTTTCATCCTGATAGCGTTGCTGCTACAGGTGTTTGTTTCTACGTTCATTTTCTCAGGAAAACAGATCTCGAAATGGAAGAAACAAGTAATCAGGAATAACGAGCTCCAGTTGATCTCAAAGCAATTATCTAAAGACTTGATTGATATAGAAAGCGTATCAGCTGACGACAAATATACAATCCATACATCCCGGGGTGATTCGATTATCTACAATTTAGTTGATGCATCTCTCTTTAGAAATGACCATCAAATGAATAGGTTTGTAACAATCGACAGTATATCAATATTGAGCTTAACTACTATTTGCGATACTTTAAATGAACCGGTTGACAGCCTCAATATAATCTCTACATCATATAGTCTATACTGCTCATCAGATGGAAAAGAATTAAATATTTCAAATGTGATTATGCCCCGGAATTTATTAAATCTTAGTACCAGGAATTTATCTTATGAACAAAAATCTGAAAAAATTAGCGAAGAACAATAGATCTACTGCAAAAAGCAGGAGTATTTTCAAGAAAAAATTCTCTGATAATATTCTATTCCAGTTTACTCGTGATCTTGCCGTGATGCTAAATGCCAAAATGCCGTTGGTAGAATCTCTGAAACTTTTATCAGCGCAAGCAGCAAACGAGGATTTTAAACACTGTTTGAAGAAGATTATCCGCGAGATCGAAAAAGGATTATCATTTTCTAACAGCATAAAGAAACATTCCCATATTTTTGATGAATTGTATGTTCAGATGGTTTTTGTAGGTGAATCGGCAGATATATTGGGACAGGTTCTGGCCAAACATGCAGGCTACCTGAACAAAACGCTAAAACTTAAAAAAAAGATCTTAAAAGCACTGATCTATCCTGCAATCGTAATTATCACAGCAATTATTGCTATCACCTTCTTATTACTTTTTGTAATTCCCACTTTTGCCGAGATTTTTTCCGATATGAATTCTCAACTTCCATCGGCAACTGCACAATTACTGCGAATCAGCGAAAACTTGCCTTTAATTATATTAGGAATAATAATATTTATAATTGTTCTTATATATATTATTAGAACATTTATGAGAAACAAGATTTTCGAATTGGCTCTTAATAAAATTTATTTACGGCTTCCAATTCTGGGTGCTATCCTGCAAAAAAACAATATCACAAGATTCTGCAGAACAACAGGTACTTTAGTGGCAAACGGAATTCCACTTACAGACTCAATATCTATCTCAACCAAGACAATAACCAATCTTTTCATACAGAAAAAACTGAAATCTGTTTGCAAAAATGTAGAGAAGGGCTTATCTTTCGCAAAATCGGTGAAGAATGCAGATGTTTTCCCTGTAATGTTGAACCAGATAATCCAGGTAGGTGAATCTACCGATACCCTGGCAGAAAGCTTGTTAAATATTGCCGATAGTAATGAAGCTGAAATTGATTCACTTATCGATACTCTTACATCAATTATCGAACCTGTTCTGATAATTATCCTTGGAATCATTATAGCAGGTTTATTGATTGCGCTATATCTGCCTATGTTTGATATTGTGAATGCCTTAGGTGTGTAAGAAATTATTAGTAAATATTTTTTTAAAAAATCTATTTGACAGCAACTTTCTAAAAACTAAATTTCGTTCATTAGTATTCAAAGCTTAATTCTAAGCGAAATAAAAAACAAGGAAAAATATTCATGGAAAAAAACATCAGTTCATCAACAAACACAATTGTTATAATTATAGCAGCAATTTCACTAATTAGTTTAGCATTCTCAATTATCAGCTATTTCAACCAGCCCAAAATGGCTTATATCGATTCCTCGATATTGTTGCAGAAATACCAAGGAGCTGTGCAGGCATCTGAGACATTGACCCAGGAAACTGAAGAGTGGTCGGGGAATATAAAAACTCTGGAAGATGAATTAACAACCTTGAATACAGAGTTTGTAGAGAAAGGAGCCAGTTGGAATAAAAGCAAAGTAATTGAAAAGCAAAAGCGGCTGGAAACCAAACAGCAGGAATATTATAAATACCGCAGAGCAATAGAAGAAAAAGCAGCCAAACGCGAGCAGGAACTTATGCAGCCTGTGTTTGACCAGTTAAATGCTGATATTGCCGATTATGCCAAAAAGAAAGGTTATAATCTTATCCTGGGAACAGTAACTGGAGGTAATATTCTTTACGGTGCTGATGTACTGGATATAACAGAAGAATTTCTGGAATATGCTAATAATCTGGTGGATGAATAATAAAAATCTCATAGTTTCATGGTGGACGATGAATAAACTCTATCTCGTATTATTGGTTATTATTGCAACCTGCCTGCTGGCAGGTTGCGCAAAAACTTTTGATAATATCGAGGAATACGAGAAGTTCATCAAAGGTGAAGATTATCCGTATTTAAAGACGGAAACTAAAAAAGGCATCAAAGTTTCTGCCCGTTACATGCCCACAGATGGCATGCTTTTGCACTATTACAAAAGTTACGAAACTGATTATGCCAAAACTCTCACCGATACAACACTCACAGCAGAGCAGATACAAGATAAAATTGAAAACCTGAAAACAGAATTAACAAAGCAACGAAAAGCCTTTCCTAATTCAATCTATTTCATCCTTACCATAGGTTTTGAGGATGAAAGTAGAGATATCATTTACGATGCTATGAATACCGGCTTTGATAATTACAGCGAATGGCTGCAGCGGCTCAGTTTTGGCATGAAGGAATTCATTTATCTCAAAACACCAAAAGCTGGTAAGGTACCACTTGCAATATATGACATGGAGCGTACATTTGGAATGACCAAATCCAGGTCTCTACTGTTGAACTTTCCCAAAGAATTTAATGAGACTAGATTATTAAAAGACAAAGAACTGAAACTGGTTATAAAAGAATTCGGCCTGCATACTGGCAGATTTATATTTGAATTCAAAACACCATTTAAAGAAATAAAATTAAACAATAAATATCTCAAAGGAGAATAGAAATGAGAAAAGCCATTTCCAGCATTACCGTTATAATAATATTCATTAATTTGTTATTTTCGAATATACTTTTCGCAGCAGAAGGGCCTTCTCAACCGGAAGCAGCCCAGTTTGAACCAATTGACACAAGTGATATGGTGGATATTTATTCAGGGAATTTTAACTATAATATACCTATAATGGAAGTTCCCGGCCCGGAAGGTAACTGGCCAATAAGTATGAGCTACCATGCTGGTATTGGACCAAATACAGAAGCAACTTGGGTGGGCTTGGGTTGGACGTTAAATCCAGGCTCAATTAATCGTTTTATGAATGGCTATCCTGATGATTATTGGGGTGGTTCTGTTAGATCACATTTCTATGCAGAAAAGCAAAAAGGATGGGGTATATCTATAGGTGTAAGTTATGGTCCCGTAGGTATGAATATGACTTATGATAGCTATACAGGAAAAAGTGGTCTAAATGCTAGTTTGGGTCTTTCAGCTGCTATTCAATCAGTTACTGGTATTCCACTGAGCCTTGGCCCATTAGGTTTTGATATCTCAGTTGGGACTAGTGGTATAAGCATAGGTCTTGCATATTCATCAATGGGATCTAATGGTATAGGAGCATCTCTAGGAATCAATGCTAATATTGGAACAAATGGCAAAACATCATTTTCAGCAAGTGCTGGAATAGGCGGAAAAGGTGCATCAAATAGTATAACATTATCAGAAGGTGGAAATCTAAGTACATCAATAGGACTTATGGGATGCAGCTTTTCAACTGGATCTAATGGTGGAGCAAGATATTCTGTAGGTGGGATAGGATACCAAAGTCAATCGTCAAATACAAGTAAAGGAAATTTAAAAACATCTGGTTTTAGCTTTCCAATTCCGACACCTATTCCAGGTCTATATTTTAGTTTTTCCTATTCTGAATGGGAATGGTGGTTAGATGAATGGTATGGTGAAACTGCAATTGGCTGTATTCAACAACTGGGGTATGAAAACTATAATCTAGATGAAATATGGACATCAAATAGCAATAATGTTATAAATCAAGCAGTTATTTATAATGAGAATATCAATTATGCTTCAACAAGTACATTAAGCTCCAACTCATTCTCAGTACCAAAGATGGAGAGAAGTATGATAAATTATAGTGTAGAGAAGAACATGATATTATCTTCAGAAGATAACTATGTAGTTGCAGCGCAGGGATTAAGTGGAATATTTCGTCCTTTTTTTGAATATAATTACACAATCTATGATATCGATGGTGATGATAACGAAACAGGATATTACACATCAGACACAGATAAAAACATTGGGGAAAATATTGTATTTAGATTTGAAGGAGACCAAGGTGGAAATTTCATTTCATTATCAAACTTTGGTTCTTTTGATAATGATTATCAAGAAATTAATAGTAACAATGGTAGTAAAAAAATAAAACCTGCTATAGATCTTGAACGTGGAACATTACTTGGATTTGAAATCACGGCAGAAGATGGAAAAAAGTATGAATTCTATCAACCCGTGTTCTCACATTACGAATATTCAGTGAAATACCATGACCGAGAAGATGATGATACTCAAATGAGTGAAAATTTTATGTGTACACCTTATGCCACATCATGGATGCTTACTGGAGTAAAAGGGCCGGATTATGTAGATAGAGGAACAGCTGGTTTTACTGAAGATGACTGGGGATTATGGGTTAAATTCAACTATTCAGAGACCGGTCTTATTCCCCACCGAACACCTCACTGGGATCCTTCTGAAGAAGACGAAACTTACATTGTTGATGCTGTGCGTGATAAAAATGAATCTGCAACTGAAGGTATTAAAGAAAAAGTATATTTATCAAGTATCGAAACAGCATCACATATAGCTGAGTTTAGTACAAATATAAACTCAACATCAGGTTCAGTTGAAAGGTATGATATGAAGCCAACAAAACTAAAAAAGGACATGTCTGTAGGTGCTTGTAGTTGGACAGGGGAAGATCCTGTTACGATTATATTTCCTTTTGACAAATCTGCACTTTCAGACTTCGATTTAACTAATGTTTCATTTGATGTATTTTACAATTCATGGGGAGTTCCTTATAGTGGTACCAACATGCAAGGTGAACAGGAATGGTATCAAGATTGGGTTGAAAATTTCATTGTAGAAAAAAATAATATAAATCTTTCTGCAGTAAATGATCCTGTTGATGGAGATAATTCATTCTCAATATATCTTGGTGGGGTACATAATTCTCCAGTTGCATCTCCACTACCCAGTCCTGATGATATAATGTTATATAGTTATATAGACCAAGTAACAATGAAGTTAGAACCATTACCCTCACTATATCAAAATAATAAATCTAAGAAGTTAGATAAAATAATTGTTAAAAATAAAGCTTATGCAAATGAGATTATTGAAGGTATTGAATTTGATTATGACTATTCAATGCAACATGGTGCACCAAATGCAACTACAGGTAAATTAACACTTAAATCTATAACAAAATTAGGGGAAAATGAATCACCGACTTTACCACCCACATTATTCAGTTATGATTTTAATCCCATTTGGAGAGAACATACTTGGGATTTTTGGGGAGGTTATACTTCGGAAGGTACAAGAGAATATCATTTGAATAGTATGATTAAAGCAACAGCCGATCAGGACGCCAGTGCCTGGAATTTAACAGGAATTATTACTGCTTTTGGGAGTAAGATTCATATTGATTATGAATCCGATTATATTACTAAAATTGGTGGAGATGACGAAAACATGCTTTCCCTTTTTACTCCATGGACTTATGTACCGTATTATTATAATTTTCCTAATGGAACACACAATTGGATGCCATTATTAAGTGAGAGAATCAGAGATTGTTATGACAGCTATTTTCAAACTTATAATTCAGATATGCCGGCAACAATATCCTACTTCATGCTTGTTGCTGACCATGATCTTGTTGGTAAACAGACTGGCGTTCAAATGACTGGATATGATAATGATAAGGTCTATTTTGACACCTCTTTAGATTTTACAAGAATAGGAAGTGGTTATCACAGCGGTTTAAACCAATCAGAGTATTGGTGGGACCCATATTTAGAGGAAGTTTGTATGGAAGATAATGTGATCTATCCGTTTTTATTCTCTATTGCACCTAATTTCATGTACGGTGGAGGTCATCGTGTGAAGTCAGTGTCAATTTATTCCAATGGCAGCAAAAAATCGACAAATTATTCATATTCAAACGGGTATATACCATGTATGCCTTCAATGGCATTCGCTGCTTTAGATTTCCATCGTAGATCAGGAAATTTCACTTCAGATTATGGAGTTGATGCAGATGACAGAAATTATCAACCCGAAAAAGCTCTTTTCAACTATCGATATAACTTGATAGGACCATCACCTGCTGTGGGATACGACAGTGTTGAAATATATGAATCTGATGAGACAGGAAGCATCATTAACGGTAAAACAATTCATCAGTATTGGACATCTAATGATCTACCATTTAAAGATTGTATAGAAACTGAGAATGAGAATGTTAATGGTTCAATAGATTATCAGGCATTTATTGATGATACAGGAAAATTGGGAAGATTAAAAAGTATTACAATTCAGGGTCTTAAACCTGGAACAAACGGTACATCTAATGAAGATTTCTATACTATCAAAAAAGATGAAATCAACTATAACTATAGTAATGAACTAGCCACTTCTGAGCGTAAAGTGATTTTAAATGGAAATAATGTTACTACAGAAAATCCACTTGGGCTTACTCAACAAAAATATACTACAAAATTTGAAGATGAAGATACAAAATATATTGATCATATAAAAGAAAACATTTTTACAACTTGCACAACATCCTCGATGTACATATATGATATCGAAAATGGAGATTACAATAATGCAACTGGTACTATTACTACATCAATGTCTAACATTGGTTTTGATGCAAAAAGCGGTGGGGTACTTGTTACAGAGAATATCGGTTCCAAGGGAGAAAGGACCATAAGCGAGATGAAACCGGCTCATTGGTATTATGAAGCTATGGATTACAAAAATATGCTTACTCAATCTGCAGCATCCATAGGTTATTCAATACCATCCACCCAAACCAGTGATTATTGGACACTTCAGTCGAATGGATCAGCAAAAAATTACATAACTGGAGCTAATATCACAACCTGGTCAAACCAGTTTGTTATCGATGGTTCATATGCAGAGACAGCTTGGCGGCAGAAAGACATGTATCAGTTTATTGGGGATAATGCAAATTTCGATATGTTTAGTGCCTGGACAACAAGTGACCCAGGAAATTTCATACAGAGTAATGGAGAAGATATTTGGAAGCGAACATCTAATATTACAAGTTATGATAGGTTTAATCATCCAATAGAGGAAATTGGAATTGACGGTGTGTCTACATCTGCAATTTACGGATATGGAGATGCCTTGCCAGTGGCTATTGCTACGAATTCGAAAAATTCCGAGATAGATTACTGTAGTTTCGAAAGTGGAGATTTAACAGGGAATAACGTAAGCTGGAGCTACGGTACAAATGGAACAGGAACATGGGAAGTAACACAAGAAGAATATCATAATGGTGTAAATGCAATCAAATACACGAAAACAGACGATGTGTGGGCTGGTTGCTATATGGATGCACCATATATTGTAGTAGTACCTGGAGAATCTTATACAATAAGTGCTTGGTATAAATGCGATGTAGATCGAAACGCTTGGATAAACTGGCGTGATGTTATCAATGCAGCAAGCTATGATAAAACTCAGGCTGGAACAGGTGAATGGGAACTCATAGAGCATACATATACAGCCCCTGCTGGTTGTACACAGTTAAAAGTATACCTATATGGTCATTCGGGATCAGCCAATACTCCAATTTACTATGACGATGTTCGTGTACACCCTACGGATGCCAATATGAGTACCTATACTTATGATCCTCTTACCTGGAAGGTAACATCCATTACTGATGTAAACAATGTGAGTTCCTATTACGAATATGATGATGTAGGTAGATTGGACATTATACGGGACCAGGATAGAAATATCATCACAAAACATAATTATATGTATGCTCGACCAATGAGTGAATAAGGAGGATATCATGAAAAAGAAAATTATAATTCTTGTAATAATTAGTCTCTCCTGGTTGGGATTATTCTCATCTTTAGTGTTTGATGTAGAATATGTTGGAATGAATAAATTAAGTGTTCAGACAGATTATACTTTCGATCAAAATACTTTTTCAATTTCTTGGTTAATAAATCCAAGTGTTTTGGTTAATGGAAATTACTGGTTTTGGGATGATTACGGTATTATTCAAGGAGATCAATTTGTTGAATTGGCCGCAGGAAATGAAATTATCGTAGATATTACAGAAGGTAGCATTGAAATGTATGCAAATCATCTAATAAAATTTGATGGCTTTGCGCCTTATAATTTCTATGCCATTGTCATGAATAATACTACAGCTAGTAACAACATCGAGACGAAAGTTTTGCTAACAGAAATTCAGGATGAGAGTGCTATAGCCAATCTTGATCCTGAAGATGTTCAACACAAGATTTTATATGCTGATCCAAATGGAAAAACAGAACAGGTGATAGCTGTACATAATTCTCCCGCTGGTTATGATTATATTTCTCCTCGGGAATATGATACATTAGGACGGGAACCAAAACAATACCTGCCCTATGTTTCATCAACTCAAAGTGATGGATCATATATAGATGATCCAATTACAGAGCAGTTAGACTTCTATAATACTCCCCCAGCTGGTGTTACTGGAGATAGTTATCCTTATTCTGAATCAAAAATTGAAAATACCCCGTTAAACAGAGTTATCGAACTGGGTTCTCCAGGGTCAGATTGGCAACCAGAAGAAACTTCGTATAATGGACATACAATGAAGAACTTCGTATCCACTAACACAAGCAGTGAAGTACGCAGATGGAACGAAAACGGAACCTTTGATACATATTTTGCCGCAGATGAAATAACTATAACCGAAACTGTAGATGAAAACGGCAACAGCTCTTTTGAATACGAGGATAAAGCTGGTAATACTATCCTCAAGAAAATTAATGACGGCAGTCGGGATCTTTATACCTATTATGTCTATGATGAAAAAGGTAATCTAATCTATATCATACCTCCTAAATGTTTTGCTGCAATGCAATCCAATGGATATGACATCAATACAAATAATTACCTTGATAAATACATAACCTGGTTTGAATATGATAGCCAGAACAGGCTGCTGCGCAAGCACCTGCCGGAAATGAGTGATAATGATCCTGAAACTAATGATGATGCCTTGTGGTATGCGTATAATATTCGAGGCCAGATTGTAGTAAGTTGTGATCCGGAGTTAGATAACCATAATCAACGATTGTTTACAAAATACGATGTTTTTGGTAGAGAAATTATCTCGGGAAAATACAATAGTACAACCGGATTAAGCAGTCAGGAGGAAATTCAAGCTGAATTATCATCTGCAACCGGTTCCGAAATTTATGAGACACGAGACCTGGAAGGCCAGTATGGTTATACGAATAATGCCTTTCCGTCCTTGGACTATTGCCAGCCACTTTCCGTTACCTATTACGATGATTATGATTTCAATTATGACGGAATCCCGGATCCAGCCTATGAATATATCCCTGATTCGGAGTTCGATGAAGACGAAGTATTTAACCGGGTAAAAGGCAAAATAACCGGTCAACGTACCTGGATATTACAGGGCAGTGATGTATATATACGCTTTGGTAATGAAACTTATGATTATTGCCCGGGAAATTATACAGAGCTTTATTACAAAGGTGATGACATCGTCTTAGCTCCCGGCTTTGAAACAACACCCGGCCAAAATGTAGCTATAGGATCAGAGATAGAATTACCGGGGAATTCGGTAGAACTTGAATCTACCTTTACTGTGAATTTTTATGACAAGTACGGCAGAGTTATCCAGACACAGCACGAGAATCATCTGGGGGGATTGGATGTATCCTATACAAAATATGATTTTCCTGGAAATGTAGTAGCTACCAAAACTATACATAGCAGTGATGAGTCTAACCCGGTTACAGTTCGAAAATGGTTAGACTATGACAATGCCAAGAGATTGAAGTGCGTTTTCCAGCAGATCAATGATGAGGACTATGTTCTCTTGTATTCCAATGTTTACAATGAATTAGGGCAGTTACTCACCAAAAGGATGGATGGTGGTAGATATCCAAGTTTTGATCCGACAAATTTACCTGATCCGAATACAGCTACTTACCTGCAGGAATTAGATTACACCTACAATATCCGCGGCTGGCTTAGGAAAATAAATGATCCATCAAATCTAAATACAGATGAGCTCTTTGCACTGGATCTGGGATATTGCGACAGATCTATCTCACCAATCTCTCAATGGTTTATTGATACTCTGGGTTATGAGGACCAGTACAATGGTAATATTTTATCTATGAGTTGGATACTCGCTGGTGACCGGCATAGATTTTACGGATACCAATATGATGATATAAACCAGTTGAAAAAAGGAACCTATATGAACTCACCTACTGATGTTGGAGATTATTCCTTAAGTGATATAACCTACGATCGCAATGGTAACATAATGTCCGTTAATCGCAACGGATTTACCGATCCCGGTTACGAAGAAATTGATGACCTGGAATACACTTATTACGGCAATAAACTGATTGCCGTAGATGACAACAGTGGAGTTGGAGAAGGAAATGATTTTGATGATAGCGGAAGTATCTACAGTACAACTTTAGTTGATGAATACATTTACGATGCCAACGGTAACCTGACCCATGATGCCAACAAAGGTATTGACATTAGTTACAACCACCTTAACCTGCCTACCATAGTGGATTTTGGTGATGGTAATAGAATTGAATGGATCTATGATGCCGGGGGTAATAAATTGCGTAAATCGGTCTATGAAAGTGATGTATTAACCAGCAGCAGGGAATACGTTGGTGGATTTGAATATTACCGCATTCAAGCTACATTTTTCGTATTGTTTCTGGACTTTGTAGCTACAGAAGTAGGTAAGGCCAAACCTGATGCAGGTAATTTTGACTATATCTACAACCTGAAAGACCACCTTGGTAATGTACGACTTTCCTTCCATGATGACGGTACCGGAACAGCCGAAGTGTTGCAACAGGACCATTACTATCCCTTTGGTATGCGATTAGCCGGACTTAGTGAAAATGCCGGAGACGACAATAAATACCTCTACAACGGTAAAGAACTGGTAGAAGACCATAACCTGAACTGGTACCACTATGGTGCCCGTTACTATGATCCACAGCTTGGGCGTTGGCATGTAGTTGACCCAGCTGATGAGTTTCATAGTCCATATTGCTATGTTGGTAATATGCCGACAATAGCTACTGACCCGGATGGTAGTTTTGTGCAATTTGCTATACCTTTAGCTGTAATTTTCATGATAGAATATCTTTTGTCCCCAGCTGATTTAGCTGCTCCGACTGTTTTAAATTTAGAAGACATAGAAGTTCCCGAAAACACAGAAAGTGTTGTAGTGAAGGTTGCTGGAGGAACTGCAGAAACAACTGGGAATGTCGGTACAATGCTGGATGTTACAGTTCTTATGGGAGTATCTTCAACTGATATTGGACCTTTAAATATGTCCATCAATATGACATCTAATGGTGTTCATGCTCTTGCGGCATATAGTAATGGTGACATAAAAGAAGGAAATTATAGTCTTGCCCAATTTCTTTCTTCACCAATTGGACATCTTGTTTCTACGAAACTGGGAGGTAGAGCAGGTGCTTTTACAAGCCTTACCCTAGGTACAACTATTAAATACGTAGGTTCTGGCCAAGCTCAAAGTGATTATAAAGAACTAAAACAAACTTACCAAAACGGATGGGAAAAAATGTGGAGTGAATTTTACCGTATGTATAGACCGTAAGAAAGAATTAGATTGTAATGCTTTTATTCTATATATCAATTTTTTTAATAATCTTAGGATTATATATATTTTTTTTCTATCGAGGATTCATAGCAAGGTTTAATCCAAGAAAAACAACTGAAGAAGAATATGAATATCATCGAAAAGACGTGCAATTACAAGGTAAAATCCTGTTAATTTCCGGTATAATTCTTTTAATCATTTCAATAATTAAGTTTTTTATTTTACTCTTAATTAAAATCTTCTAATGATATGTTTGTATATTATTAATAATGTTATACGTAAGAATTTATTGCGAACTTCACTCCACTACTTTCAGGCTGATACTTTCTTCACAGCTTTTCATTAACAAGCTGTCGGGATAAATGCGGATGATTTTGTATTGCTACAGGCTGTCACCTTCCAAGCATCGGCTTTCATAAAGTAGGCTTGTGAAGCAAACGACTTTATTCTCTCTACTTTTCTGTACGAAATAGAGTTCTAAGTATACCCCTATGTCACGTAACTTTGGTTCGTGACATCTCCCCTAAGATAGGGGAGAGAATTTGGAAACTACTTATAAAAGGTTTCATTCCACCACATTCAGGTTAATACTTACTTCACTGCTTTTCAACTGGAAGCTATCTGGATAGATACGGATAACTTTATATTGCTGCAGGCTGTCACCTTCCAAGCATCGGCTTTCATAAAGTAGGCTTGTG
>SWBY01008159.1_pt3 | contig 18702 bp, 13 predicted proteins | sample 4693071 | NCBI WGS metagenome assembly SWBY01 (sample SAMN10267273, study PRJNA491770) | bioreactor metagenome | isolation source: DHS bioreactor inoculated with marine methane seep sediment | place: Japan: Omine Ridge, Nankai Trough | collected 2006-05-06 | reverse complement strand
CTGCCTTTATTTCGACTCACTCACTGGATGTAGCAGAAGAGATCGCCGATCGTATCGGTATTCTGTACCAGGGGAAATTAGTTGCCGAGGGTACTATGGATGAACTGCGCGACCGGCTGGACTCACGAAAAGACCGTCTCGAAGAAATTTTTCTTGAACTCACCCGCACAGATGCATCTGAGTTCCCGTTTAAGGTTAATCAAAACTGATTATGAAAACAGTTTCCATCCGATACCTGCTGAACTGTGATTTCTGGAGATTAAAAAATAATCTCAAATCAGGTGGTTTGCGGGAGTATCTCAAATACAGCATTTTCGGCGCACTCACGGCCTTATTCATCGCCATGGAATATTTCGTTGCCCTCTACCTGTTTAACCACATCATGGCACAAGTGCATCTTCATGAACTGCGATTCATTCTTCTGGCAAAACTGCTTTACATGGTCTTTCTTGTGTTTGCGGCCCTCCTGGTTTACTCAAACATCATCATGGCGATTTCAAGTTTTTTTATGAACCCGGAAATCGATCTGATTTTTGCCCGGCCGGTGAAACATCGCACGTTATTCCTGTACCGATTTCTTGAGACGTTTCTGCGAAGTTCGTGGATGTTTATCGCCTTTGGCACGCCCATTCTTTTTGCCTACGCCCGGGTGATGGAACGGAGTTTCGATTTTATTGCCCAATTGGGACTCGTGATTATGCCCTTCCTGATATTTCCCACTGCACTGGGCATTATGGTTGCCATCCTTTTGATTCGTATATTCTCTCCCCAGCGCACACAACGGGTTTTTGTGGTCATGGCAATTTTCCTCAGTGTCGGTCTGGTGGTGATATTCCGTTGGATGAAACCGGAACAACTGGTGGATCCCATTGGCGTGGAGCAATTAACGTTTTATTTGAAAACCCTGCGTATGCCATCGATTTCGTGGCTCCCACCTGCCTGGGCCGCGGAAGCATACACATTATTTGGCGAGGGTAAAACCCTGCAAAACCTGATCTATTCCGGATATCTCTGGGCGTTCACTCTGGTATGTTTCCAGGGAAGCTGGCTGGTGTTCAGAACATTCTGGTGGAAAGCCCGATCCCGGGGCAGAGGTACCGAAGCCGATCTTAACTATCGCAAAACGGTTTCCCAGACCATCACACCGCCATCCCGTTTTCGTATGACCCTCCTTCACCGGGATCTCAACCTTTTCAGACGCGATGCAAGCCAGTGGTCACAATTGATCATCATAGCGGCTCTGGTTTTCATCTATGTCTTTAACTTTAAAAATTTGCCTTATGAACTCTATGGGTTTCAGTACAGTATGGCATTTGTGTCCGTCTCGGCCGGCAGTCTTATCCTGGCGGCACTTCAGGCACGGTTTGCCTATCCGGCAGTCAGCAGCGAGGGTCGCGCCATATGGATCCTGAAAACATCTCCCCTGCGCTGGGACAGATATCTCTGGTACAAATACATCTCCTTTCTGATTCCCACGCTTGTCATCGGATCAATTCTTGTCCTATTTTCTTTGATTGTTCTCGATGCACCTTCGAAACTGATCGTGAAATGCATGCTGACCATGGCGTTTATCTGTATCGGAATGACCGGGCTTTCCGTAGGCTTCGGCGCCCGGTTTCCCCGATTCGATCTGAATGATGCCGCCATGGTGGCCGTGAGTTCCGGCGGGCTGTTTTATATGATTTTTTCGCTGGCATTCATCCACATCATTATCTTTCTGGTGGTACTGCCGGACATCATAATCTACATGTCTTACCTGGGCCGATACTACCGGTACATCGCTTTTATGGATCGCTACGTGATCTGGACAGTGATCGCGGTGCTGACCGGTGGGGTGGTGAATTTTTCCATGACGGAAGGGATAAAGGAGCTGAAATCCTGAAGGTTTTGTTTCTTTTTTTCTGTCTGCCTGATTCCATCGTTAGCATCTTCAACGACCCGCGCGTATGGATGTAAAAATACAGCCGGAGCATCTCTTTACCGCCCCCGCACCTGCCGGACAAGATCCATACGCAATCCATGTCTCCACCGGATCGGTGATCCACCCGGGTTTCCATCGGCGTTCCTTCCCCATCCCCCCGGTTATTCATTATCAATTATTAATTTTTAATTATGAATTCTAACCTGCATATTTCATCAGAAGACGGAAAAAGTCATAGAAAATCCTTTAATTACAATTAATTATGACACGTCTGATGAATTACAAACTGTTGATGAAATGTGGCCTTGAAAAGCCACTGCACTTTTCAGCTATGAAAAGTGGCCTTGGCAAACCGGCAAAATTCAGTCCACACCATTGATATTTCAGCAGATTCTTGATGTAAGGACATCTCCTTGGAGAAATTTCCGGGCTAACGGATAATGGATAATCCATAATGGAAAATTAATAACCGAAAAGGGAGTCGCCTAGACGTAATGACTGCCGGGACACAGGCCATCCAGTGGTAAATCGGTGCCGTATCGCATCAGCATTAACACAAGTTTCATGCTGTCAACAATATATCATCAAAGGCACGTGATTGAATGATCTACCAACTTGATCTCTCCATCGCAATCAAATTGCAAGCTAAATTTAACATTCTCCTGTGGTTCACTAATCTTTTTAAACTCATAAGTCGCAAATTGCTGACTTTCATTAAATTCGATTAAATGTTTTTCGTAGTAACAATTTTCAAATCTTGCTACTAACTTTTCCATACCTGAAATACGACTAAGATGCCGTTGATCAAAATAAATCGTTTTCCAATTATTTTCTCCTATTCTGATAGAAATTAAATTCTTAAAAATTAATGCAATACAGCTATCATAATAGAAAATCTTTATCTCTGAGTTTATATTTTTTGGTCCAGTAATTATTACCTGCCGGATAAATTCTTTTTCAACTTTATCAGAAGGTTGATAATAAATCCTGTTATAGTAATAAACTTCCTTCCACGTCCTATCATTTCTTTGAACTAGTTCTGTTATCAATAACCCATCATTTGCAAGATGTTCAATCACAGGATCTTCAACAGTTTCTATAGTACCTGGAAGCCAAATTTTAGTTTTTACCGCAAATATTGTTAAAAGTAGAAGAAAAATTAAACTGATTTTACTAATCAGTAAGATAATTTTTTTTGCTGAATGCTCAAATCGTAATCTCATCATTGGTAACGATTTCCGTTAGTTTTCCGAATTACTATCGGGAATTGGTTTTATCGGATTTTTAGGTGTGCCAATGTGCAGCTGACGTCGCAGTTTCCCTATACGATAAGAAGAGAGCAATTGACTTGCTGCAGATGCTGTACGGTTTAGTCCTCCGTTCATCTTTGCTCCCAATGAGTAGTTTGCTTTAGCATTTTCTCCCAGGATAAATACTACCTCTTGATAATCATCCGTTGAGGAATAACTTGGTGCATTTTTACGATACATCACGAATGCCGGTAAACAGGTACGACTGTAACAATCTGTAGTCAACATACGCGTCAGCAATACCAGCACCCGCTGAGTTTCCAAAATTCTGCTAATTTCAATATCCAGAATGTTGTTCGGAAACATCGGTCTTGTATCTGGTTCCAGTATTTTCCAAAGTAGATTTACTCTTTCAACATCGTTCTTGCAATTGTCGTAACCTGGGAGTTTTATTGATAATTCTATTTCAACAATTTTCCCAAATTTAATCATATCCGGACGGTACTGACTGAGATGCATGACGTTATCGATAAGATCAGTTGTTAATGATTCTGATTCAATCAATCGTTCGCCTACATTTACAAAAACTATACGATTAATTTCATCTGAAATTATCAGATTGATATAACTCTGATTATTAATGACTTGATCCCGCATCTGCAATAGATTTTCAATTTTCTGTGTGAACTTCTGATTGCTAATATTCTTAAGCGTGCTTTCGAAAGTCCTCAGGTCTCGAACAAGTGTTTTTGCTAATTCGTGAAACTCCGATTGCTGAATTCGGTCTTTTTTTTGCAAGGTTTCAGAATATTTCGATGAATGAATTGGGGGCCATACTCTTTGGGGTCCGATCGCAAAAATATTGATCGTATCTTCAAAATTTATATTCTCACATGCATTGTGCCAGAATCGAGATAACTCATCAGAAGATTTCTCACATTTTACTATCGGGCATAATAAGCTCAACATTAACACAGAATCACTGTTATCGGATGATTCTTGAGTCTCTGTTTTTCCCAATATAGTAAAGGAAGTCATGCTGAGTATTACTAATATCAATAGTACCTTGTTATTAAAAAATTCTGACATTACTTTCCTCCTTTTTCCTGTTCCGGGGATTGCGTGCCCGGCCATGATCAGCCCCTTTCAAATAGTTGATAAAAATTGTAACAATTGTGTTGCCGATGTACTGAGGTCGCACCACCTTCGTTAATACAACGGCGGTCAGGATGAACGAAGATTGGATCATTTCAAAATGAAGGGTAAAATCCGGATTCATGCCTTTCAGGATAGAACAGTTCGGGAATTGGGTAAAGACCAAGCCTTTAAATACCAAAGAATCCGGATCAATCAGAGCCAGGGATTGTTCCTGCTTCCTGGAACAGACCACAGTTATGAAGCCGAAAGATCAGATCACCAGTTTTCACCATCCCAGGGACCAAACAGATAATGCACTTTTTCCGTGTCGGTATGCACCCACAGGATTCCTCTCAATTCAGCAGCAGTAGATGGTGAATCTTGATCCAATCATTTTCATCTTCATCCCACGTATTCCATTCCTCACTGATCCGCCATCCACCATACTGGCTTCCTGCGAAATTAACAAAATCCTGCAGCCTTTCCGATGCATAGCAATCACCAGATTCACGGTGTCCCACTTGCCCTGAAGGGGTAAGACATACCAGCCCGGGGTGGAGCGTCCCGCCGTAGCCATCTGCGATTCGCTTATTTCAGGTCACCTCCTGGCGAAGGCGGACGCGGAGCCCCGGGAACATGTCAGCGGCAAAACCATCGCAAAAGAATCACGTCAGCGGCAAAATGCTATTCTTGGTTTTTTTCATCATCCCCCCTCATGCGGGTTTGAAAGCACTTTGAAGCCGGATCCGTGCACCCTAAAATAATATGGTTTTTACCCATTCAGGAATATCTCCTGCGGGAGAGAACGCGTTTCGTGGTTACCGGCACTGTTGCGGCAGCGGGTGAAGTTTTGTTCACGGAACGCTCTGCAACAAGTTTCCGAATACGAAAACTTCGGTGTGAGGGCCGTCAGCGGCTTTAAATCGGTTTTGATCCGCTTTCTCCCTCAGACACATCTCCCTGCCGGTGATTCTGGAGGAGACGATTTTCATGAAAATTGGAATCAGATAAAAAAATCCAGTTCAACCGAAATGGTCCGGGGTAAATTACCACGGGTGGCATATGGTTCCACATAATCATTTCCGGTATACGGATCCACCGGTGATCCATTCAAAGTATTCAGTACATTCATCATATTGAGACGCGTTTGCAGCGACATTCCCCTGAAAATACTGAACGTTTTTGAAAGATTAAGATCAATTCGCGTCCAGGAATCCCCGATTCGTGCGTTTACCGTATCCGATGCATGGCAACGATCAAACGGTTCCTCAGAATTTTCGACTTGCGTGTAGGGAATTCCCGAAGCATATTTGCAGTTGAACCCGAACATGGTATTCCAGAGTATTCCGATCCGTATACTGCCTGCAAGAGCGACTGCGTGCTCAATATTATAATCCACCGGAACAGGATCACCGGAAATATCTCCGCAGGGAGTGACGGCGTACCGATTTTGAAATTGGGGCACCAACCGGCCTTCAGGCAGATCACCCGGCCAGGGATATTTCCCATCGGTGTATTTATAATCCAGTGATACATCAAACCAGGCAACCGGTTTGTATCTGCCCTGGAACATTATCCCGGTCCGTTCAACGCGTTGGCCGGAGACAGATTCATAAAACACAAGATGCTCTGTCCTTCGAATGGGAACGGCGATAACCGGATTACTGATAAACGCATAATAACTACTCAACTCCATGGTAAAACTGTCATGGATCTTGTGATGAGCGCCGGCAAACCATCGTAACCCCGTTTGAGCCTCGGATACCCTGGGATAATCCGAATCATCCCATGATGTTTGAGATTCAAGGTATGCCAATCCGGGAGGGATGATCAGACGTTCGATACCGCCGAAAAATCGCGTTTGCGGGATGGAATAACCGACCATCAGCCGGGTGGAGATATGGTCCGGGTTTTCAAGATAATGATATCGGTCCCAGCGCATGATGATGCTGATTTCGAGAGAATCCGTTGCAAACCAGCGATCCCTGCCCCAGAGACTGAATTCCCAGTCACCGGTATCCATGCCCCATAGGATATCATCTGATTCACTCGCATATGGATCCAATGACGGGAAATACCCCTCAGACCATCTCAATTTCAGATACTGGTATGTCAATCCGGCATCAACGGCATGGACAGGGGAAATCAGCGAACCGTAACTCTGGAGCCGGATCACTGAGTAATCACCCACACGCACAAATGGAAAATCCGGGTATTCATCACCGGAATCACTCCCGATTTTTCCGGGATCGGTTTCAATGGAATTCCTGCTGGTTCCCGGACCACTCTCGATTTCAGCATTCATGTAATCCGCACTGATCCCGAATTTGATTTTACCCGGCAGTTCTGTCTGCCAACCCAATACAAACATGCGTTTCTCGGAATGATCATAGATCGGATTATACCCACGAAGACGAAAGAGATTATCCGGTCGGACCCATTCCTCCTGAAACGCCGCCAAAAACCGGAAATCCCCAACAGACGTCTCCGCCTGAGTTGCTTTCAACCAGAGATTTGACAGTTCGTACGCGCTGTCACCGGCAAAATCGGATTCAGGTAATGCATCAGACTCAATATATGTGCCGGCAAGGAGAATCGACGTATTATCAATTTTAAAATTGGAAAGAAGATGTCCTTCATTGGAAGCGATCCGTGGATCCGTCTTCGGCTGTTCAAAAACAGTACCGGTTTGTTCATTCCAGTAATCGAATTGAGATGCCGATTCACGATCAGTAAGAAAACTGCTGTTTGCCAGGTTAAAAGATCCTCCGAGAACATGATCGAAATCTCTCGGTTCATTCCCAAGACTGGACATTTCCAACACACCGGCCAGGGAGCTTTCCGAAAACCCGCTCACACCGGCTTCTACAAGTTTGAGTTCACCCAGAAATAATGGTGGCGGCGACATGAAATGGCCGCGATTGACAGGGGAGAAGAGCGGCAGTCCGTCAAGGACATAGCGGATGTCGGAACTTCGGCTTCCCGTGAGGATCACTTCACGGTCCTTGCTGATGAGAATATCCGGTAGTTCGGACATTAAAAGCGGTATGGAAGCAGAGGCCCGACCCTTCAAACGATCAAGTGAAATGAGACGTGTTATTGACGGGTACGGCTTTTCTGTAATGGCGGTCATATCTTCTGCTGATGGACCGGGACCAGGATCCTCGAGAACCATCTCAAGAACGATTTCAATCAACGTATTGTAACGCACCCTGAAACAGGTTGAACGTGCCGGTGAAAATCCCGGGCGATCAGCACGAACTCGGTACACGCCGTTCGGAAAGGAAGGTATGAAAAGCGTACCCTTTAATTCGGTTTTGGAATGGAATAATTCGATGGAATCCACATCACAGGATGCAATGGTGATTCCAACTCCGGAAAGGGGTCTCCCGGTATCATCCGATGTTGTAATTTTCAGCATCCCCGGAGAAAACGCACCGCTGCTGCTGATACTGAATATGCCGATTACCAGGGCTGTAAATATACGGAAAGCCGATCTCATAATCGGATTATACCGCATCACCCGGTATAATTCATCACAAGCTCTTTCTTCAGTCTGGACACGCTACCAGTGGGGGAGAAATCATCAATCCGCCCCGCCCGTTTTTCCGTGCAAGAATCAGAACGGCGCTGGCAGGATAATCCATGGTGTGGTGAACGAACCGGAGATTACACGGTTCAAGCCGGCGTTCCGACAGCAGAGACAACACTTCCATCAACCGCTCAGGCAGGGTCACCAGAGCAAAGACACCACGATCCTTCAGAATAAGCGCTCCGCTGCGAATGTAATCAGACAGGGTTGCGGAAACCTCATGGCATGCAACAGACCGATTGGGATCAGGACTGATACGGCCGGTATTCAATTTGCGAAACGGCGGATTTGCGATGACCAGATCCTGGGAATAATGTTCCGGCAGATCATCTGCTGATCGGATATCACCGTGCTGAAATGTGACCCTGTTTTCCAATTGATTCAAACGGGTATTGGATCGCGCCGTCACGACGAGATCTTCCTGAATATCAATGCCGGTGAAAATAGCTGCCGGTATCGCTGCACCCAAAAGAAGGGCCAGGAGACCTGATCCCGTACCCAGATCCACTCCCGACCGAATCGTGATGCCACTTTCCAGCACAAACTCTGCAAGATAAATCGATTCCTGGGACACCGGCAACCCGTCAGGCACCATGACAATATGTTTTTCACTGCCTCCGGGAAGCCTTAACTGCAGCAGCCGTTTTTCAGGAGTCGTCAATTTTTTCGCTTATTTTCCGGGTGATTCGCTGGGAGTTTCCGGGAAAAAATCTGTCACCTGTCTCTGTACCGTTTCCAGGCGGTATTTGGGCACAACAAAAACACGATCCTCCCCTTCAACCTTCACATAATTGTGATTCGCTTTTTCCGGGGATTCCGCACCAAACAGGAAAACCATTCGGGAATCGTCGTGCAATACCAGTTCAACACGGCCTGCCGGCGCTTCAAACCCATACTCAGCAGGATCATCTTTGGGTTCCGCATAATCCGTTGCCAGAAATCGCCGGAACATATTCACCAGTCGATCACTGTCTTTGCTGTCGAGTTTGCCATCCCGGGGAGCGATCATTTTCCATTTCGGCACATTGCTGGCCGTGGAATCCGTAACGGTATCGGAATCCGTGTAAGATTCCAGAATGATCTGATCGGGTTCCAAACCCAGAACCACCTGCTTGATCTGTTCCGGTTCCACTTTGCTGAGGGTCCGGTCTTTCCAGTTGGCAGCTGTTCCCTTGCCAAAAACGGTTTTCAGGTAACCTTCAACAAGAACCACTGCGGGTGATCCCTCTTTGCGAACGTAAGTCGTCATAAAATCAACTGAACCATTTTTCCCGACAAAGAGGTGAACCATTTCCTGATCACCATCCCCGGAAAGAATCACTTCGGTTCCGAGCGTGCCCATCTGGAACGGCTGAGAATTCCCGTCGGCATCAGTTGATTCACTGGATTGAGGGGAATTGACCTGGAACTTGATATGTTTTTGCGGATTCTTGGATATGATTTCCCGGGCTTCCATGGATTCCAGAGTCTCAAGCACTTTGTCAACCCCTTCTTCATCAGCAGGGAACCGCTGCTCACCATCCATGACCTGCCACTGATCAGCTTCCTTCACAAGAACCGTTGAGCCGCCAAAAGAACCGAATTCCATCCGGGTCACCGTATCCCGATCAAAATCAGGAAACATAAGACCCAATTCCGGCGGCAATTCCCGCTCGTGTTCCGTAAACGGTTTTTCCACCAGAAAAACGGATAATCCAAGAATAAGAAATACAAATATCATGATGATCGTTGACCGGTTCATGCCGCCATCCTCCCATCCTGATCCAGATCTTTTCTTTTTCTTCGGGTCGATAATCGGGTAAAACCGAATACAATCAGAACAATGGGAACACCAACGGTTCCCAGAACCCGGTGAAATGTCTTTTTCTGTTCAATTTCCGTATCAAGATCACGCTCTTTATCAGCAAGTTCGTCCTCTGAAAATCCGTAATCAAGCATTCGCTCCGTTGCTTTTCTTGATCGGATACCAATGAGCTGATCACCAATCGAAAATGAATCTGCGATGTTCTGCATAAATATCAGGTTTCCCGGAAACATCTGTAGAAACTGGTTGTTTACGAACCGTGAGTTGGCAAGTACAATGATGGATGTATCCTCACTATCCACTTTGACTTCATCCGGAACAGGCGGTTCGCCGTCCCGGCCACCCGCCTGAGGATCCGGTGGAATTTCTTTTCCTTCAAAGAAACTCCTGAACCTGCCGTCGACCTGCACCGCCAATTGACTTGTCGTCAGATCGTTGGTTGTCACATCAAATCGCTGACGCGGGTTCAGATCATAGGGTTCTTCCTCCAGCCATGACGCTTTTGAGGAACGCACCAATGATGTGTATTTCAGTTCACTGGATTCATCTTCCCGTACATGGAGTGGTGAGACCCAGGGAAGCGCTAATGATTCCAACTGACTTACCGCGGGAACCTCCGGATTGAATCCGTCAGATGTAATTTTTGGCCAGAAGGGATAAGGAACACTGAACCGGACAAAACCACTGTTAAATGCCGCATACGCATTCCGTCTGTCCAACACCAGCTTATTCCCGACCTGAACGCCATAATGTTCCAGAAGATCATTCAGCCTGCTCGTTATAGCTGTCGCTGACATGGTCTGACGATCAATATTGACCGTATCTGTCAGGAAAATAACCTTACCGTTGTTCATGATAAATTGATCTATCGCGTAAAGTGCCCGGTCCGGCAGAGGTTTTGAACCATCCACAAGAACCAGATCCATATTGCCGGCAATCTTACCCAGCTTATCCGGTTCAAGGGGTCTGACAAGATAGGATTCATTGAAGACTTCTATCATTTGTTTGTAACCGTCCGGCTGTTCGTTCTGCACTTCGTTAGCGCCTATCCATCCAACTATGCGTTCCTTGGTATCCGTAACTTTGAATAGCGCGGATGTCAGATCATATTCCAGATTTTCCATACTTCGAATCACCGGAATGACTTCGCTTTTGTCTCCAAATTGTATGGAAATGCCCAGGTAGGCTTTGCGGGTAGACCGTTTGTCTTTTTCCAATACCGTCAATTCAAGTTCCGGGATACCCAGCCGTTGCAGTTTTTCCTTGAGAGCCTCATCACTGCTGGGATCCACAAATTCCACGGACAGATTACCGCCGGAATATGCCCGGTATTCATCCAGCATATCCCTGACCTGACTTTCGAGGTTAGCGATGTATGAAGGCAGATCCTTGGAAAAATAAAATCGAATATTGACGATATCATCCAGGTTTTCAAGGATGCTTTTCGTTGAGTCCGTGATCGTGTATTCCTTGTTTTCCGTCAGATCAGCCCGTACAAAAAAACGGGTGGACAGAACATTGATGAAAAAAAGAATACCCAACATCATAATGATGATGGTAAGTGATTGTGATCCGTGTTTTATCCTTTGTCGTGCCATGATTACACCTCCTTAATTCCACTTCCTGCTGTCCAGGGAGCGCATATTAAGGAACAGGAAAAAGGTTATAAGCGACAGGTAATAGATCACATCCCGCGAATCAATCACGCCGCGGCCAATGCTGTTAAAATGGGATCCGAGACCCAGAAACTTCAATAACGGAACAAGTGCAAGGGGCATTTTCATCAGCACGAAATCTTCGCCCACAATAAACAATCCGAAACAGATCACTACGCCCAGTATAAACGATATGATCTGATTTTCAGTCAGACTGGACGCGAACATGCCGATAGCCAGATACGCGCCACCCATGAGGATAGCTCCAAGATAACCACCGATAATCGGTCCGATATCCGGTGATCCCAATGCAAATACCGAATAAATCAGCGGAAATGATAACAGGACCGTCATTGTCAGGAATACGAAACTTGCCAGAAATTTCCCCAAAACAACATCGATATCCTTTATGGGCAGAGTCATCAGGAGTTCCATTGTTCCCTGTTTCTTTTCTTCGGACCATAATCGCATCGTTGCTGCCGGAACGAAGAAAAGAAATGTCCAGGGCAGCAAACCGAAGAAAAGACGGAGTGATGCCGTGTTGGTAATATAAAACCCACTGTAGAAAAGCCATCCCGACAGGACCAGAAAGACAGTCATGAAAAGATAGGCAATGGGGGAATCAAAATAACTTTTAAACTCCCGTATGAATATGGCTTTGATATCAGTCATCGCAATACTCCAGTCCTATGTCGTCAATTTTGAGAAGATGTCTTCCAGAGATGCGGTTTCACGATGCATCTCCATCAACGTCCATTTCTTCTCAATAGCTGTTTTAAAAAGTGTTTCGGCAGGATCCATTCCGGAACGATATTTTAAACCGAAACGGGCCACATCATTGTCCCAGAAATCTTCCACGACGTCGGAGATTCCCGGCAGTTCTTTCAACGTTGAGATGAGATTGGTATCCCAGGTCTTGATTGTGACCCAGAAGGTATCATCCCCGGAAGCCTGTGATGTCAACTCACCGGGTGTCCCGTCAGCCACAATACTTCCCTCATGGATGATCAGAATACGATCGCACGTTGCCTGAACTTCCGGAAGGATATGCGTGGACAGAATAACGGTTTTTTCCTCACCCAGATTCTTTATCAACTCCCGAATCTCCACAATCTGATTGGGATCAAGCCCGGATGTCGGTTCATCCAATACCAGTACATCCGGATCGTGAATCATGGCCTGTGCCAGACCCACACGTTGACGGTATCCTTTGGACAACTCACCGATTTTTTTATAAAGAACCGTTTTCAAACCGCACCGATCAACGATGCGATCCACAGCATTTTTCATCTCCGACCGCGGTATCTTTCTCACTGTGGATATAAAGTTCAAAAAATCGGGTACCAGCATATCCAGATAGAGAGGTGCGCTCTCCGGGAGATAACCGATCCGTTTCCGAACATCCAGTGACTGAGAATGGATATCGAATCCAGCGATGGTTGCGGAGCCTTGATCTGCCGGCATATATCCGGTCAGCATCCGCAGGGTTGTGGATTTCCCGGCACCGTTGGGACCCAGAAATCCAAGCACCTGCCCGGCAGGCACTTGGAAACTGATATCCCGGACAGCAACGGTTGATCCAAAACGTTTTGTCAGACCTTTTACATCAATCATAAGAATTTCTTCTCACATATCCAGGGGTTGAATTTTTATATTTTTCCTTCACATGACAACCTGTCAGCGCAGCTAACTATTTTCATTAAACAATCTTATTTGTCAAACGGTTCCGGAATTTTTACTTTTTCCAGGACATTTAACTCATATATCAATCGGATCACCTGGATCAAATCATCCCAATTAGAGATTTCCAGGGATTCTACCTGAAACTTCTCAGGGATATGAACCAGTACGGGATGTCCGGTTTCACGATTAAACACCACGAAAATCGAATTGTGTTCAAACCCATAGGGCAGAATCTGCTGAAGAAAATGTTGAAACAGAGTGATCTGTAAACCAGGCTCAAATTCAGCACGGGCGTTTTCCAAAACAAGGATAAAATTGCTGCCACCCAACCGCCGGAACCACTCAATCAATTCCTTTTCCACAAATGCCGCCTCAGGCCGACTGGTGGAATTCGAACCGATTACTGCATCAAAATCACCGGAATATCGATCTTCAATGATGGCCTGATTTCTTCCGGTGTAAAAATATCCGGTTTGCAGCCCCTCATGCTTCAACAGACGAATCAAATCCATATCCAGCGGAATGGTATCTTCCCCGGCTGATCCCGTCGGAAATCCATCAAAATTCAAAACCTCTGTTGAGATTGATTGCAGATAACTGGCTGCTGTATCGGTTTCCGGAGATTTCGGCGGCCAGTCCGGACCGGTTCCCGGAATCAAAATCACATTACAGGGAATATGACGATTTAAAATGACAGGCTCCTGCCAGGACCCATCATTACCGGGTTCGGTATACTCACCCGCCTCAGAATCCGTCCTGAAAATGATCTCAACTTTTTTGGAACCATAACGGGATAAATCACGACGCACCGTGTCCCAACCCATCTCAAGCACTCTTCGGGGAGGCTGTAAGGTCCGCCGCCACAGCAGTTCCATATCTTTCTGACCGGATTCACGAACAGACACTTCAAGAATTGCAGGCGGACCCTCCAACGTAATTGAATCCGGTAAGATGCCCGCTCCAAACGATAAAACGGGCCGGGACGGCAGATCGAGAGTAAATGTAAATTGTGATCCCGGCCGATCGTGAATCACATGTTTTTGAGTGCCTTTGAAGTAAAAATCAGATTCCCCGATAACCTGTGACAGGGTGTACATACCCGGTGGAATGGGATCGCGAAGGGAGCGAAGTACAAAATACGAAAACGTGGAGCCCAGGCGTCGACGATCTGTTGAACCTTCCCAGATATTTATCGGCTGGAAAACCTGATCCTGATTTATCAGCAGAATATTGGGTCCCGCAACGATGGTATCGGCCGGAATGACCAGTCGATATACGCGCCAGTCAGGCGCCAGCGTGATTTCACCAAGATAATGCGTGTTAAACTGAAGATCCAGCGTGATTTCCGGGGATCCTTCAAAAATAATCGGCCGAACGCATATCAATAATTCAAATTCCTCCGGCGTTTCAACGGGAAACTCAACATAAGCAACTTCCGATGCTGTCCAGAGAAATTTCGTCAGAGGCGTTGCACCTTCAGCAGGCAGATTCCATCCGTCACCCATCAGGACGTGATGCGTTGGATCAGAGAGATCGACAATAACCTGCTGGAACTCTCTTTTCGCATCAGGAAGATTCAGGATGAAATCATAAACGGGATCTTCAACCATTTCCTTATGACAGTGGGAAAGACACAGCACCAGCGATATCATCGCTGCGAACTGAACAATTTTCCAATATTTCATCTTTCCAATATTCCAATCGGGAAACTGTATTCCCATGCCTTTTGGCATGAGATCAAAGCCGAGTTCTTTGAGCCCGGATATTTATTTGCGAATGGAGTCGCCACTTTCTTTCGAGAACAGATGGATTTTTCTGAACTCAAGACCCAGTCGAATGTTTTCATCGAACTTGACCTCAGAATCTGATGGCAGTTTAGCCACAAGAGCGTCATCCCCGATAGTGAAATGCACAAGCATTTCCGCACCGGTAGTTTCAACAAGATTAACGTGTCCCTGGATAAAAGTGCTGTCCGCCACCGGTCGGGTCTCGTCAGGAATCCAGAAATCTTCAGGCCGAATACCCATAATCAATTCACGTTCCTGGCTAAATTTGAAATTACCGGCATACTGTGATTTCAGATCAAAGGAAAAACTGGATGATTTAAGTGAAACCTGATCATTGTTCCCGGCCATGGTGCATTGGGTAAAATTCATGGACGGGCTGCCAATGAATCCGGCAACAAAGACATTGACCGGACGTTTGTAAATTTCCAGAGGCGGTCCTGCCTGCTGAAGGAAACCGTCTTTTAAAATAACAATACGATCACCCATGGTCATGGCTTCCACCTGATCATGGGTAACATACAACATTGTTGCCTGCAGCTGCTGATGGAGGAGACGAATCTCCGCCCTCATCTGAACACGCAACATTGCATCCAGATTAGACAGAGGCTCATCGAACAGAAAAACCTGCGGTTCCCGCACAATGGCACGGCCGACGGCAACACGCTGTCTTTGTCCGCCGGAAAGCTGTTTGGGTTTACGCTCCAGAAGCTCCTCAATACCCAGGATCTCCGATGCCCGGTTAACGCGGCGATTAATTTCATCAGCAGGAAACTTCCGCAGTTTCAGACCGAATGCCATATTTTTATATACGCTCATATGAGGATAAAGGGCATAATTTTGAAACACCATAGCGATATTGCGATCTTTCGGCGGAATATCATTCACAACTTTTTCACCAATCTTGATGATCCCGGATGTAATGGATTCCAAACCGGCTACCATCCGAAGCGTAGTGGATTTACCGCAACCACTCGGACCGACGATAACAACAAACTCCCGGTCTTCAACCTTGAAAGTGAAATCATTTACCACAACATTTTCATCGAATTGTTTAAATAGATGTTCAAAAATTACATTTGCCATTGCCCGTTCTCCAAATTATTTACCGAGAAGTCGATCGATTTCCGGTTTAAGATAGTAAGTGATCCCCAGCGTGTCTGTGACCTGCTGAATATCGTCGGCATTAATTTCAGTCTCCGCAACTGCCGAAGAAAGATCGGTATCATTACCCATAATACCCAGCACCAGAAGCCAGGGAAGTGGGAGTAGCGGCATCATTTCGCCATCAATTTCAAACTTCTGCTCACCAGACAGAATCTGGTGAACCGGAACCGGATACTTTCGGTGCTGATAAATCACCTCGGGATCCCCGATGATTCCCACTTCAATATCATTGATCATGTATATTCCGGAATGTCCGGCCAGAGGTGGATTTTCCCGGTATTTAACACGCTGCTGCTTATACTCCTGAAAAAAATCACCAAATTTGTAACTGCCCATCCGATCGGTATAGAGGGTCAATTTCGAGGCTTTAACCAGTGCACCCTGAAGAACAGCGGCTGTTTTACCCGCCAGGAGCCATGGTATATCCTCCTTTATCAACTTTTTCTTGATATCCTGGAGTGTCTTACGCATCTCGTTCCCCCTGAGTCAAATTACCTTGGATCAACTCAATGAGTACCATATTGACCTTGTGATGACAAGGTATCCGGTCTGCCTTCCCGATCATTCCTGGAGTGCCGTAATTGCAGCCGTATTGATGATGTCGGTGACACTGCATCCCCGACTCAGATCATTTGCCGGTTTTGAAAGTCCCTGAAGAATCGGACCCACAGCTTCCGCACAAGCCAGTCGCTGCACCAGTTTATATCCAATATTTGCTGATTCAATACCCGGAAAAATCAGGATATTTGCTTTCCCGGCCACCGGGCTTCCCGGCGCTTTTAGCAGACCCACTTTTTCGACAATGGCGGCATCCGCCTGAAGTTCCCCGTCTATTATGATATCCGGAGCCATTTCCCGGGCAATCTCAGTGGCTTTCCGCACCTTATCCACACCGTCTCCACGGCCGCTTCCCAGAGTGGAGAACGACAACATGGCAACACGGGGTTCGATACCGGCAATGGACCGGGCGTTCCGGGCCGTCATTACCGCTATTTCCGCCATGGCCTCAGCCGTAACATCCACGACAATAGCAGCATCCGCAAATACCAACATACCGTCATCACCCCATTTCGTGTCGGGCACGATCATAAAAAAGAAACTGGATACGGTATTTACTCCCGGTTTTGTCTTTAATATCTGGAGACCGGCCCGGACGGTTTTCGCGGTGGTGGTCACAGCACCTGCCAGATATCCGTCGGCAAGATCCCGTGCCACCATCATGGTTCCGAAAAATACAGGATCACCCATGGTTGCCCGGGCATCGGATTCCGTCATCCCCTTGTGTTTCCTCAGCGCATAATACCGTGATGCAAAATCATCTCTCAAAGACGAACTCTCCGGATCAACAATTTCCACGGATCCCAAATCAAGACTCAGCTCTGCCGCAACCCGCTTGACTTCATCAGGATTTCCCAGAAGCAGAGGACGCACGATTGAATGACTGACAAGATAATCCACCGCTCTCAAAATCCGGGGTTCCATCGCCTCAGGAAATACAATTGTCCTGTTCCGCTGTTTCGCTCTGTCTATAACACTGCTGATAAAATCCATCCTCAACTCCTTTATTCTTCCTGAATACCGGACCGTCTCTTCCAATCACTTCGAACAATTAAAATTCCGATAATCAGGAATCCAAAGCCCAGAACAGTGATAAACCAGGGTATATCTGATTCCCAGGGAAGATCCGGATACTGCTCCTCCAAATAGGGGAGAATATGCAGTGCCAAAAAATTATTAAGAAAATGCGCAAGAATACCGGGGATCAACGATCCGGTATAGACAACAAGAAATCCGAAGATGATACCCAGGATTGTGGTGGGCAGGAATCGATATACACTGAAATGGAAGAATCCAAACATAAGTCCCGTGAGAACAACTGCCTTCCATGGGGAGATTCGGCGCAAAAATCCACCCATCAATGCACCCCGGAAAAGCAACTCTTCGATGATCCCGGGAGATACACATAGAATAAAAATCGAAAATCCTGTTGAAAAATCGTTACTGAAAAAAGCTTCCTCCATGCCCTCCATAAATGATTTGGGCATGGGAAGATACTTCATTACCTGCACACTGATCACGTTTACAGCAATAAACCCGCCCAACGTGATGAACGGCACACTGATCAATGCACGGATTGACGGCATACGCCACTGGATCGTTTTCTTAAAGGGAAGCTTTAGGTATCGCAGATGAAGATAAGCAATTAAAGGGAATACAATCCAGAATTCGATGAGTAGTCCCGCAGCCAGACTCTTCACCTGAAGTGTCGTCAGAAAATAGTAAAGGATAAGCCATGAAATCACGAAAGTCGCGATTCCGGTGCGAAGCGGGTCTCTTCCGGAAAGACCTTTCTCACCGGTAGCGCCGGGAACCAGTGCACCTTCACGCTGAAGCGCGCTCACGGCAAATCTCAACATGACACCGGCATACACGAGATTGATAACATTACTGCCGATAAGACTCAGAATTTTTGGGGATCCCTCCAGGAGTTCCTTAATGGCGACCACAATATTGGCGATGGGAATGACCATGAGAAACGAGTCGGAGCGCATCCCGGGCAGCACGGCGGCAATCGTGGGAATAATGGCCAGAAACATGAACGGCATGAGCATCATCTGGCCTTCCTGAAACGATTTTGCCCGGGCAGTGAACATCATCAGCACGGATGCGAACAGGATCGCCAGAGGTATGGAACATCCGATGATTCCC
>SWBY01004757.1_pt1 | contig 18847 bp, 5 predicted proteins | sample 4693071 | NCBI WGS metagenome assembly SWBY01 (sample SAMN10267273, study PRJNA491770) | bioreactor metagenome | isolation source: DHS bioreactor inoculated with marine methane seep sediment | place: Japan: Omine Ridge, Nankai Trough | collected 2006-05-06 | reverse complement strand
ATGGCAAAACCTCGTGTTAAAGTCGATGTAAGCAATTGAATTATAACACTTTTTAAAGGGTTTTGCCTTATCTTTTATGAAATATTGGGGTTAGGTAAGAAATGATATCGATTGAAAAAGCATATGGAGTAAAACAAACTCCATTGGAAAAATGTTTGGTTTATCCGGGTAATCTCCTGGACGAAGCCAATACAACCATCGAAGAGATCCCCCGGACAAGCCGGAGGATGACAGCATTTACAGGGAATCCACGCAGGAATCCATCCCCATAACCACTCCGAAAATCTGCTGGGCATCCCCGGCAGTGACGGAACCGTCAGCATTGCAATCCGCCGCGCACTCTTCTGCAAACGTGGGTATGATTATGCCCAGCGCGATATTGAAGGCCATCTGAGCGTCCCCGGCCGTAATTGAGCCGTCGGAATTGACATCACCGTGGTGGATGCATGAAAACTCGTCGGATCCCATATCATACCCTTCTCCAGCAGGTCGGGGCTCACCGTCGATGTCATCTGAAGGCAGAATTGGATATGTGACCGTATCGTCTGTACCCATGTCGATGCAGGGGCTGAGTTCAATAAGATGGTAATCGAATGGATCACCGCCTTGGAACAACGGATCGATATCCATCATATCAGCGCCCCAGCCCAGCGTTGAGCCGGCAGATACGTAAGCTTCGGATAATCCACCCTGAACATCGCTGTAATCAATATGCAGCGTGGAATTGTTTGTTACGCAGATTTGATGTCCCCGGCCGTCAGACGCCAGGTTTCCCCAAAGAATACAGTTCAAGAGATTCGATACATTTTTGGTGTTCAAATTCACATAGATTCCACCGCCGTATCCATCAATCTCATCGGCCGTGTTATTCGCGATGGTGACATTCACCATGTCCAAGTAGCATCCCTGTGTGTAAATCCCGCCGCCGTCAACGACCGAACTGTTTTCTGTGAAATCAGCATTGCGGATTATTAGCTCGGAATCTTCGCAATACAATCCACCACCGAAGGAGTGAGTGACATTGTTGCCGGATACGCGGCATTTCTCCATCAGCACGTTGGATGAGCGAAAATGGATGCCGGCGCCGCTGTAACGGGATGTATTCGTTGAAGACACGCTGTCGGTAATCACAGGCGAACTGTTCAGGAAATACAACCCTCCACCGTTGGAATCGGCATAGCAGTTTGTGACAATGCAATTCTCCATGGTAACTGAAGCATTGACGCATCTTAAACCGCCGCCTTCGCCGCCTGAGTCACCGTTCTGTATGGTCAATCCCCGAATAACAGACGCAGTTGTTTCACCGGAATCCAGATAGAATCCTCGGCCGCTGTTTTCACAATCGATGATACAGAGTTCAGGATCATCCCCGGTTGAGCGCACTGTGATATCTTTCCCGTTGAAATCCAGATCCTTGTTTCCGGCGCCGATGTACGTACCGTTCTCCAACCAGACCGTATAACTGTCACAAATACTGTCAATGGCTTCCTGTATGGTGGTGAAATCACCGGATCCGTCCGCTGCGATGGTGACATCGTCCGGCACGCATGTGGGTGTGAATGTCGGAGTCGGTGTCTCGGTGGGTGTGTTTGTGGGTGGTGCGGTGGGTGTGGGCATGGGTGTGGGTGTGTACGGAATATAGTATTCATCGTAACCCATGTCATACCCTGTGAACCAGGGTCTGGGATCACCATCAATGTCGTCCGCCGGTAAACTGGGATATGTGACCGCATCAGCCGTGCCCGTATCGATACACGGGCTCGTTCCGGTCAGATGATAATCGAAGGGGCTGCCACCGACAAAGACCGGATCCTCATTAAAAAGACAACTCGTACAAACTACTCCCGCCGGGCAGGCGCTCTCGCCGATATCACAATAATCAGCAGTGGGATTACCGGAGGAGACATGTATTTCATCCCCGATGGCCGCCGTATTGCCGAAGATTATACAATTTATCATCTCCGGGTTTGCACTGATATAGCAGTAAACACCACCGCCTTTATCGGATGCGTGATTGTCGGCAATGGTGCAGTTGGTAATCACAGGGGAAGAGTCACTTCTACAGCAGATACCGCCACCATCATCACCGGCAGTATTTGAGACGATGGTGCAGTTGGTCATTGCCACTGAGGCATACGTGTATAAAAATATCCCGCCCCCATCAGCACCGGTCGTGTTTTCTTTGACAACACACGCGTTCATTGTGGAATCACTGGTTCGGAAGTAAATACCGCCACCATTGTCATTCGCATTGCAGTTTGTGATGATACAATTCTCCAATGAAACCGAAGATTCAAAACACCGGATACCACCGCCATCTTCACCGGCTGTTGTAACACTACCGTTCAAGACGGTCAGACCCTGAATACGTGAGGCCGTTGTTTCACCACTTTGGAGATTAAATCCCCGGCCGCTGTTTTCGCAGTCAATAATACAAAGTTCAGGCGAGTCGGTCACGGATCGAACCGTGATATCTTTCCCGCCGAAATCCAGGTCCCTGTTTCCGGTTCCGGTGAATGTGCCGTCGCTGAGCCAGACAGTACCCCCGGCACACACGGCATCAATTCCCGCCAGGATCGTTGTGAAATCACCGGATCCATCGGGATGGATGGTCACATTACCGGAACATGTCGGAGTGACTGTCGGTGTTGCGGTTGGAGTGGGAGTAGCGGTTGGAGTGGGAGTGGGTAGTAGGGTGTTTGACAGGGTCAGGTTATCCATCCAGTGATTATCATTGTATAAGCCGGTGCGTGCCGCAAATCCAAACCGCCATCCCGGCACAGGGGCATAACCCGTGACTTCCACATTATTAAAAATGGTTGAGTTGTTATAATACAGTGTCACCCTGTTTGAAGGTCCCATATCCAGCCTGACAGGAACCCAACTTCCGGTTCTGAGAGTCACTTCATGGACGGCAATATCCGTTCCGGCATAACGAAGCGTGATGTCCGGTGCAGTTTCTCCGGTGTTGAGGAACGTATCGAACGAAACTATCAGACCGGAACCGGCTCCCTCCTCGCTATAGGAAAATATTCCATCGGGAAGATCCCCGGCAAAATTGATACTGAACCCATCGGCACCGGTGGTTCCGCCATCCCCGATATAGAGATCAAATGTGAGGCTGAATTCCATAAAATCACACCCGGTGTTTTCCATGATGAACGAACCGGACTGGCTGCTAACGGCATTTGTCAGAATGAGTTTCGCTCCGTCAACCAGCGCATTACCGTAAATAGACGTTCCCGGCGGCATGGCGGAAAAATCCGTTGAGAAATCATACACACCGCAGGTGGGTGTGGGCGTGGGTGGACCTTCCGGAGTGTTTGTCGGCGTCGGTGTGCCGGGTGTGCCGGGTGTGTCTCTGGGTCCGACCCTGCCCCTGCCGGCTTCACCGGTTGTCGTAATATTACCATTGGATAAGGTCTGAGTGTAATCACCGCCGCCACCGGGATCGATGGTAACATCTGCCAAAACCGGTAGCACCGCGAAACAACTCAATAAAAGTGTGAAAGCAAATCCAATTCCGTTTCCTCTCATGATCATTCCTCCTTCTTTAACCCAACATCCCACCATGAAACCTGATTACTATAACCGATTCTGCTAAACACCGCCGCCATCTCTCGACGGGAAACCCTGACAACGCCATATCCACGATTGCCGTTTCGAGCCGCAGAAACGGCGGCGGCTGTGATATGGCAATTACTAATATAACATCTAAAAGAAGATTCGGTAGTACTGGTTTTTTGCGAGGGGTACTGGTTTTTAATGTCTGATTCAGGGTCTCGCTTCACGGGGGGATGACAGCACTTACAGGGGATCCACGCAGGAATCCATACCCATAACCACCCCGAAAATCTGTTGCGCATCACCGGCGGTGACGGAACCGTCTGCGTTGCAGTCCGCGGCGCACACTTCCTCAAACGTGGGCGTGATCAGAACCAGGGCGATATTGAAAGTCATCTGAGCGTCCCCGGCAGTAATATCACCGTCGAAATTGACATCGCCATGGTGTATACACGCGACTTCATCTGATCCCATATCGTATCCATCGCCTTCGGGTCTGGCATCACCGTCGATATCATCAGCCGGTAAATGTGGATAAAGGATTGAATTGTCTGTTCCATGATCTATACATGGGCTGTCACCGGTGAGATGATAATCGAATGGAGATCCGCCGGCAAACAGTGGATCGGAGTAAATATTACCGGTTCCCGGATAACCGGATGGCGGGTAGTCCACATCCGAGTATTCAACGGTTACAACGCCGCCTGTAGAATATATTTCCTTTCCTACTCCAGCAGTATTGCCCCAGAAAATACTGTTGGTAATCTGCAGGTAAGAATCATAACAATCGAGCCCACCGCCTGAGCCAGTGGCACTATTCAGTGAGATAGTGCAATTGGTGAAAATCGCTCCTGATGAAACATTGTATTGAATACCACCTCCCATGCTGCCTGCAGTATTTTCAACAATTGTACAGTTTGTGACAATACAGGACAAACTACTTTCAATATATAAACCGCCCCCATACTCGGCCTGGTTGTTTTGCACAATTGTCTGCAAGATGACAGGATTTCCATTATCACAGAAAATACCCCCGCCATTACTCAGTGCTGAGTTATCAGAGATGAGACATTGGATGATGGTGGGAGAAGAGTTCAGACAATACACCAGTCCCGCGTCATTTCCACCTATATTTCCCGATATTTTGCAGTTCATGATTGTGGGCGATGAATTGGTCAATCGAAACCCCCCGCCATCGAGCCAGTCTCCGTTGGTGACAGTAATTCCACGAATTGCGGCAGCGGACGATTCACCACCACTGAGATTGAACGCACGACCATAGCCCTCGCAGTCGATGATACAGAGATCAGGATTATCGCTGATTGAACGGACAGTGATATCCTTTCCACCAAAACTGAGTTCTTTATTCCATTCACCCGAATAGATGGCATCCACCAGCCAGACTGTTTCACCTTCTGAAACCGCGGCTAAACCCGAGTGAATGGTTGTGTGATCTGCACCGCCGGTGGGATCGACTGTGACATCCGCCGAGACCGGCAGCGTTGCGAAACAACAGAAAAACACTACCATTCCCGTGCAAATTGCTTTTCCCCTCATGACTTTTCTCCTTCCGGATTCCTGAAAATGCTTTTCATCGGAAAGTACTGAGTTTTTTCCGGTAAGCCGGAGGGTGACACCAGTTACTCCAGCAACCAAAATGTGATCCCCCGGACCCTCCTGCGTCGGGCCGGAGGATGACTCTGTTTACAATGAATCCACGCAGGAATCCATACCCATAACCGCCCCGAAGATCTGTTGCGCGTCCCCGGCGGTGACGGAACCGTCTGCATTGCAGTCCGCAGCACATTCTTCCTCAAATGTGGGCGTGATTATGCCCAGCGCGATATTGAAGGCCATCTGAGCATCCCCGGCGGTGATTGAGCCGTCGAAATTGACATCGCCATGGTGGACGCAGACAAGTACCTCATCCGAACCCATATCGTATCCATCGCCCTCGGGTCTGGCATCGCCGTCGATATCATCGATGGGCAACGCGGGATAGAAACCGGTGTCATCCGTACCCTGATCGATACATGGGCTGAGTGAACTCAGATGATAGTCGTATGGATCGCCGCCGATGAAAAGCGGATCTTCATTGAATATGCAGCTCGTGCATGTGACACCTGCCGGACAACTGCTTTCGTTGACATCACAATAATCCAGAGCCGGCGCGGATCCCGTGCCTAAAAGATAGACTTCTCCGTCACCGGATCCGGCGGTATTTCCCCATTGAATGCAGTTAATCAACATGGGGGATGCGCTGTAACAACTGATTCCACCTCCATATGAACTCCCATAGTTATTCGCAATTGTGCAGTTCGTCACATCCGGTGAATTCAGGTAAAATGCGATTCCTCCGCCCCGGACGCCTTGATTGTCCGTGATGGTGCAATTGACTATGACAGGTAATGATAATGTGTCTCTGATGTATATTCCTCCGCCATAATCAAGAGATACATTGTTGCTGACAATACATTTTGAGATGATCGGTGATGCATTCTGAGCAAATATTCCTCCTCCGTCATCCGTAGCTGAATTACCTTGAATAAGACAGTTTTCGATTTCAGCATCGGAAGCGTTCTCAAGATAAATTCCTCCTCCTCCATCACCGGAAGTGTTATCTAATAATGCACAGTTTATAATCAAAGGTGAAGAAGCACTCTCACAGCGTATTCCAGCGCCATCATCCGGATCGGCCACATAACCGTTCCGGATAATCAACCCTCTTATTATTGAAGCGGATGTTTCACCGGAATGAAAAAAGAAACCCCGGCCGCTGCTTTCGCAGTCAATTATACACTGATCCGGATCGTCGCTGACGGACCGAAGGGTGATATCTTTGCCGGCGAAGTCCAGATTCTTGTTCCCGGCGCCGGTGTATAAGCCATTTTCCAGCCATATTGTCATTCCCTGACACACCCGGGTGATCCCATCCTGGATGGTGGCAAAATCACCGGTTCCATCGGCATGGATGGTGATGTCCCAGGGGATACAGGTGGGTGTGGGTGTGGGTGTGCCGGTCGCGGTAGGTGTCGGTGTAATTGTGGGCGTGGGTGTGATCGTGGGCGTTTCCACAGGGATGTTCATTTCATCGGAACCAATATCATAGCCCGACCAGAGTGGTCTCGGATCACCATCTATATCATCGATTGGAAGAGAGGGATAGGTTCCGGTATCACCGGTTCCCGTATCGATACACGGACTGTTGCCCGCCAGATGATAATCATGGGGCGGACTGAAAAACTTCGGATCCTGATCAAAGAGGCAACTGGTACAAACGACACCCGGCGGGCAAGCGCTTTCACCGATACTGCAATAATCAGCGGTGGGATTGCCTGTGAGGACATGAATTTCATCTCCACCTTCCGCCGCAGCATTACCATAAACAATACAGTTGATCAGCGCCGGGGCTGTTGCAAAGTCTGTATCGAAACAGATACCTCCACCCTGACCAGAAGCCTGGTTATCGGCTATCGTGCAGTTAGTAATCACAAGTGCATTTCCATAGCCGTAGATACCGCCGCCGTCGTCAGAATAAATACCAGTGTGATTACCGGTAACGGTACAGTTAATCATGAGGGTCTCACCATCAGACAGGTAAAGCCCGCCGCCTTTACCATCCGCAGCATTTTCGGAAATTATGCAACGGTTCAAGGTAAGTGTTGAGCTGTCCGCATTCAATCCACCACCATAATAATCTGTAGTATTTCCGGTGATGGTACACCCGGTCAGAGCAAGCGTGCTGTGATAGCAATAGATTCCCCCTCCATAATTGTAACCAATATTTCCTGAGATGATACAGTCTGTCATCGATGCATCTGCATTCTCGAAGGTAATGCCACCACTGTCCGCGTCATCTTCAGTAAAATTGCCGGTAATCGAGCAGCCGGTAAATGTTGAAGAGGACTCATAACAATATATTCCGGGTCCATAATATTCTGCCTCATTCCCGGAAATAATGCAGTTAACAATGGATGGTGAAGCATTTTCAATGTCTAATCCGCCACCGTAGCTCATATCACCATTTCTGATGGTCATTCCCCTGACATGAGACGCGGATGTTTCACCGGAGTGAATAGAGAATCCCCGACCGTTGTATTCACAGTCAATGATGCACAATTCCGGATCGTCACTCACGGACCGAACGGAGAGGTCCTTGCCGCCGAAATCCAGATCTTTGTTCCCGGCGCCGGTATACGTGCCGTTTTCCAGCCAGATCGTGATCCCCGCGCACGTGAAATCGATCCCATCCTGGATGGTGGCGAAATCACCGGTTCCGTCGGCTTTGATCGTAATATCGTGGGGCACGCATGTGGGTGTGGAAGTCGGTGTGGGTGTGACAGTGGGTGTGTTTGTGGGTGTGGGCGTGTTTGTGGGTGTAGGTGTGTTTGTGGAAGTGGATGTGTTTGTGGGTGTGGGTATTGTGGGTGTGGAAGTGGGTATTTGCGTCGGTGTCGGCGTGACCGTGGCAGTGGGTGTGGGTGTTTCAGCAGGAATATTCATTTCATCGGAACCAATGTCATAGCCCGACCAGAGCGGTCTTGAATCGCCGTCAATATCATCGATTGGAAGACTGGGATATGTTCCGGTATCACCGGTTCCCGTGTCAATGCACGGACTGTTTCCCGCCAGATGATAATCATATGGCGCGTGAACAAATAAAGGCGCCTGATCAAAAATGCAGCTGGTGCATGTCAAGCCCGCGGGACATGTACTTCCCCCGATATTGCAATAATCGGCTGTAGGGCTGCCCGAGCTGACGTGAATATCGTTCCCGAGGTGGTCCGCCGTATTGTCAAAGATGATGCAATTGATCATCTCCGGAGTCATTGCCGAACTGCCATCCAGGTAAGAGTATACGCCGCCGCCATTATCGCCGGCATGATTATCTGCGATGGTGCAGTTGGTCATCACAGGTGAAGAGCCATGTCGGCAGCAGATACCGCCACCATCATCACCGGCAATGTTTGAGACGACAGTACAGTTTGTCATGTGCACTGAGGCATCATCGTATAAAAATATTCCGCCACCGTCGCTGACGGTAGTCGTGTTTTCTTTGACAACACACGAATCCATGATGGAACTGGTGTTCCGGAAATCGATAGCGCCTCCGTTATCATACGCATTGCAGTTGGTGATGATACAATTCACGATTGATACCGAAGAATTATAACACCGGATACCACCACCATCGGCACCGGTTGCCGTAACACCACCATTCAAGATGGTCAGACCCTGAATACGAGAATCGATGGTTTCACCACTGTATAAATCAAATCCCCGGCCGCTGTTCTCGCAGTCGATAATGCATAGTTCAGGATCGTCACTGACCGATCGGAGGATGATGTTTTTTCCACCGAAATCCAGATCTTTGTTGCCGGAACCAATGTAAACGCCATCCTCCAACCAGATCGTAGCGCCTTGGCAACACACGTCGATGCCTTCTTGAATTGTGGCATAATCACCGGTTCCATCGGCCTTTATGATGAGATCGGAGCAGGGTGTGGGCGTGTATGTCGGTGTGGACGTGTATGTTGGTGTGGGCGTGTATGTCGGTGTGGACGTGTATGTCGGTGTGGACGTGTATGTCGGTGTGGGCGTGTTTGTCGGTGTATTGGTTGGGGTGGCTGTAGGAGTATTGGTTGGTGTCGCGGTGGGCGGGGCAAAGGCAATTTCATCCGAACCCATATCGTAACCCATGTCAATCGGTCTCAAATCACCATCAATGTCATCATCCGGTAATGAGGGATATGTCACTAAGTTATCGGTTCCCTGGTCAATGCATGGACTGTAACTGATAAGATGATAATCGAAGGGACTCCCGCCAATAAACAGCGGATCCTCATTGAATATGCAGCTCGTGCAGGTGACTCCCGGAGGACAGGCGCTTTCACCGATCAGACAGAAATCCGCTTCGGGACTGCCTGTGGTGACAATAATTTCAGCGCCGTATGGTGCGATATTGTCATAGATGATGCAATTGATCATCTTCGGAACCATTGACGCGGCGCCTTCGAGATAGCTGTACACGCCACCACCACGGTCAAAAGCCTCGTTACCGGCAATGGTACAATTGGTGATCACAGGTGAACTGCCGAACCGGCATGCGAGACCACCACCATCATCACCGCAATAGTTTGAGACGATGGTACAGTTTGTGATCTGCAAATCGGCATAGTCAAACAAAAATATCCCGCCGCCATCTTGGTTCGATGCGGAGTTGCCTTTGATAATACACTTGCTCATGACGGAATCGCTGTCCCGGAAGTAAATACCGCCGCCGTTATCGTCGGTTATGCAGTCAACGATAATACAATTCTCGATGGTGACCGAGGCCTGATAACACCGGATCCCGCCGCCGTCACCGCCGGCTGCGGTAATATTCCCGTTACGGATGGTCAAACCCCGGATGAGGGAGGCAATGGTTTCACCGCTGTGCAAACTGAATCCACGGCCGAGATTTTCACAGTCAATGATACATAATTCCGGATCGTCGCTCACGGAACGGATGGAAACCTGTTTGCCGCTAAAATCGATATCCCGATTACCTGTACCTGAATATGTGCCGTTCTCGAGCCATATCACTAATTGGGATCCGCAGGCATGGTCGATGACGTCCTGAATCGAGGTATAGATGCCGGCGGCAGCCGGGTCCAGGGTTTCCTCGACGGCACACCATTCATCCGCACCGATATCGTAACCTGTTCCCGGGACATACGGTCTGGAATCCCCGTCGATATCCGTTGCGGGAAGCGATGGATACGTCGTTGCATCATCCGTACCCGCGTCGAAACAGGCGCTGCCCGCAGTGATATGGTAATCAAAGGGACTGCCACCGGCAAACCTGGGATCTTTGTTAAACAGGCAGTTCGTGCAAACGCTATTATCCGGGCAATTGCTCTCGCCGATGAGACAGTAATCCGCTGAAAAGTTACCCACATTTACGTGGATTTCATCAAAGTAGGAATCTGCTGTATTGTCATAAACAATACAATTGATACATGTTGTGTGCGCATTCGCAATTGAAGTGATACCGCCGCCGCCGTCATTTGAATGATTCGCGGATATGGTGCAATTTGTGATAATCGCTGTCGTGCTATCATCACGTATATACAGACCGCCACCATCGTTCATCGAAACATTTTCAACAATGATGCAATTGGTAATTTCAAATGTACTGTCTTTGCAGAAAATCCCTCCGCCGTAATCTGCAAAATTGCCGATTATGATACAGTTTTCAAGGGAAAAACCTCCATTATGGCCAGTGATACCACCGCCGTACGACGCCGGTATGGACCCATTTCGGACAGTTAAACCCCGAACGATGGCTGAAGTCGTTTCACCGGAATGAAAATAAAAACCTCTGCCAATGTTTTCGCAGTCGATGATACATAATTCCGGATCGTCGCTGATGGATCGAACCGTGATGTCTTTACCGCCGTAATCCAGGTCCTTGTTACCAGTCCCGGTATACGTAGCGTCAACCAGCCAGACGGTTTCACCAACACTCACCGCATCGATACCCTCCTGGATGGCGGTGTAATCCCCGCCTCCGTCGGGATCAATGGTGACATCCGCCAAGACCGGCAGTATTACGAAACAACAGAAAATCAGTAAAAATACCAGGTGAATTGCTTTTCCCCTCATGATTGGTTCTCCTTTCGGAATCCTGAAAAGCGCCGACACCGCATCTCGGCAATGAGTTTTGACAACGCCATATCCATCGTTATCGCTCTGAGCCGCAGAAACGGTGACGGCAGTGATATGGTACGTAAGAATATAATGCTTAATCAGGATTTTGTGAGTACTTGTTTTTTCCGGGAAAGTACTGGGTTTTTTCGATTCACGGGAGGGTTACCGCAAGGGATTACCCCTACGCAAATCGATACCAACGTCGTAGGGGCTGGTCTTGTGCCTGCCCTCAATAATGGGGTAAGCAACCGGATTTCATGAGTGTAACCGCAAGGGATTACCCCTACGCAAATCGATACCAACGTCGTAGGGGCTGGTCTTGTGCCTGCCCTCAATGATGGGGTAAGTAACCGGATTTCATGAGGGTAACCGCAAGGGATTACCCCTACGCAACCCTATCATCAATGATGGGGATATAGCGGGGCGATCACGAGGATCGCCCCAACTATATTTCTTTTGTTACAATGAATCCACGCAGGAATCCATGCCCATAACCGCCCCGAAAATCTGCTGGGCGTCCCCGGCAGTGACGGAACCGTCTGCGTTGCAGTCTGCGGCACATTCTTCCAATAATGTGGGCGTGATTATGCCCAGCGCGATGTTGAAGGCCATCTGAGCATCCCCGGCGGTGATTGAGCCGTCGAAATTGACATCGCCATGGTGGACGCAGACAAGTACTTCATCCGAACCAATATCGTATCCATCGCCCTCGGGTCTGGCATCGCCGTCGATATCATCGATGGGCAATGAGGGATAGACACCGGTGTCATCCGTACCCTGATCGATGCAGGGGCTGAGTAAATCCAGATGATAGTCGTATGGATCACCACCGACAAATAGTGGGTCCTCATCGAACAGGCAGCCTGTGCATATCACACCCACAGGACAGGAAATTCCGCCAATATTGCAATAATCAGCAATGGGACTACCTGACACGACATGAATTTCATCGCCTGTGACGGCAGTATTACCGTAAATGATGCAATTGATCATCTCCGGTGTCATTGCAGGCGCTGTATCGAGGTAACAGTAACTGTAGCCAGGTAACAGTAAAACCCGCCGCCCATACCATCGGCCTGATTGTCGGCAATGGTGCAGTTTGTGATCACGGGAGAAGACCCAAATCGGCAGCAGATCCCGCCGCCATTATTTACCGCATGGTTCAACACAACCGTGCAGTTTGTCATCTGAAGATCCGCATAATCGTATAGAAATATTCCACCGCCTTCGTAACCGCCGGTATTTTCTTTGATAATACAGCTGTCCATAACGGAATCGCTGTCCCTGAAATATATAGCGCCTCCCTTGTCATAGGAATAGCAGTTTCTGATAACAATGTTCTCCAGCGAAACCGAGGCTTCAAAACACGAGATTCCGCCACCATCTTCATTGGTTGTGGTGATGTTGCCGTTCTGAATGGTTAAACCCCGGATCAACGATGCCGTTGTTTCACCACTATACAAATCAAAACCCCGACCGCTGTTTTCGCAGTCGATGATGCACAGTTCAGGATCGTCACTCACGGACCGGACTATGAGATCCTTGCCGCCGAAATCCAGGTCTTTGTTTCCAGTCCCGGTATAGATGCCGTCTCCCAGCCAAATCGTGGTTCCTGAGCATGCCGCATTAATCCCATCCTGGATGGTGACAAAATCACCGGTGCCGTCTGCATTGACGGTGAGACTCATGGGGACACATGTGGGTGTGGAAGTGGGTGTTGATGTGGATGTGAAGGTCGGAGTGGGTGGCATGGTGGGCGTGTTTGTGGGTGAGGGCGTGTGTGTAGGTGTGGCGGTGGGCGTGGACGTCGGCGGCAGAATGTTACTCAGAAACAAATTATCCACCCAGTGATTGTCGAACCACAGGCCGGATCGGGCTGCGAATCCAAACCGCCAGCCGGTTTCAGGACTGTATCCCGGAACCGGGAGATCCATAAATATTTGAATCCCATTATGATACAAGTTGAGTAAACCGTCTGCCATCTCGATTCGAACAGGCACCCAGGTACCGGATCTCAATGTCGTTGCCTGAACCCCGATTTCTACACCGCCATACTTTGCGGTTATACTGGGTGCGGGATCCTCAGCACCGTTGGAATACGTATCAAACGAAAGAATCAGACCGGTTCCCGTACCTTCCTCCCCGAACGCCGCATCAGGGATATCCCCGGCAAAACTCACACTGAATCCATCTGCGCCGTTGCTTTCCGCGCCGATGAGCAAATCGAAGGTCAGCTGAAATTCATCAAACAGGCACGGGGCATCCGGATAGATGAATGAGCCCGTCTGATATTCCAGATTAGGGGTCAATATCAGTTTTTCACCGTCGATGGAGGCATTACCGAATAGTAGGCTTCCCGGCGGTTGGACACTGAAATCAACGGAATACTCGTGAATCCCGCAGGTTGGGGTAACTGTGGGCGTTTCCGTGGGTGTTTCTGTGGGGGGTTCCGTGGGTGTGGATGTTGGCGTTGGTGTCGTCAATGGGATTTCATCAGCGCCGATATCAAAGCCGCTGTCCTGTGGTCTGATTTCGTCATCAATATCATCATTGGGTAGACTCGGATAGGTCCCGCTGTTGCCGGTTCCCTGATCGATGCATGAGCTGGTTATGGTCAGGTGATAGTCATACGGATTGCCGCCGATGAATAATGGGTCCTGATTGTACAGGCATGATGTGCAGGCGTTTACGGTCCCGGGACAAGCGCTGTCATCGATATCGCAGTAATCCAGTGTTGGTAGAGATCCGGATCCCCACAGTCCGACTTCCGGACCCGAGCTTCCGGCGGTATTCCCCCAGAGGATGCAATTGATCAAGCCAGGTGATGCGGAATAGCATAAGATGCCGCCGCCCACTTGTACCGCATAGTTATCTGCGATGGTGCAGTTCGTGATAACCGGAGAGTTTAAGTAGAATGCGATGCCGCCGCCCCAATCGCAACTGTTGTTCGTGATGATGCAGTTCACAATAACAGGCAGTGAATTCGTGTTCCGGCTGTAGATTCCACCGCCGATGTCGGCTGATGTGTTGTTGTCAACAATACATTTGGAGATAATTGGCGAGGATTCTTCCATAAAGATGCCGCCGCCATCGTCTCCGGCTGTGTTGTCTTCAATCACGCAATTGAGAATTGAAGGGGATGATGCGTTTTCACAGACAATGCCGCCGCCGTCGCCTGTAACAGAGCCGTTGCGGATTGTAATCCCTCTTACTACCGAACTGGAACTTTCACCGGAATTGAACAGGAAACCTCTGCCATTGCTCTGGCAATCGATGATGCAGGCATCCGGGTTGTCGTTGACTGACCTTAGAGTGACAGGCTTTCCTGCGAAATCCAGATCGAAATTCCCTGCACCCAGATACGTGCCGTCTTCCAAAAAAATCGTGTCGCCTGGGCAGACACTGTCCAGAGCGATCTGGATCGAAGGATAATCACCTGAACCATCCGCTTTAAGAGTGGTGGGTTCCCCGCAAATTGTTTCATCAGAACCAATGTCATAACCTGTATTTAATGGTCTCACATCACCGTCTATATCGTCTGAGGGTAGCGTGTACGTAACAGTATCGCTCGTGCCGGCGTCTTTGCATGGGCTGAGTGCGATGATATGGTAGTCGAATGGGGCACCGCCGAAAAATTGGGGATCTTCGTTGAACAGACACCCAATGCACGTTGTCGAAGCAGGACAGGAGGCTTCTTTGATGTCGCAGTAATGCAATTCCGGGAATGATCCTGTTCCGTCTATCCCAATCTCAGGACCGGATATTAAAGCTGTATTGTCCCAGAAAATGCAGTTTACAAATTCTGGAGACGCTGTCAGACAGCCGACTCCGCCACCATTTCCATCTGAGGAATTATAAGCAATCGTACAATTCGTCACAACCGTGTCGTTTTGCCAGACACAGATCCCGCCTCCCAATCCAACGGAACTGTTTTCTGCAATTAGACAGTTGACGATTTCCGGGAACGACAGCGCATCCCGGACATAGATAGCGCCACCTTTATCGGAGGCCGAGCAGTCCTTAATCACGCATTTCGATATAATGGGTGAAGCATTCTGACAGCAGATGCCGCCACCATCATCGTTGGATTGATTGGAAGTTATCCTGCATCCATCAATAACGGCGTTGGATGCGTCAGCGCAATAGACGCCGCCGCCTCGATAGTTAACAACACACTCAAAAATATCACAGTTGATGATTGATGGCGACGAGGCATTTTCGCATAAAACACCGGCACCATAATCAGCAGCACCGTTTTGGATTCTGATGCCGCGTATCACTGAACTGTTTGTCTCTCCGGAATGAAAATGAAATCCCCGGCTTGTATCCTCACAATCGATGATGCATATATCAGGATTGTCATTGATCGATCGTACTGTAATGGCTAACCCACCAAAGTCCAGATCAACGTTGCCTGTACCGGTATATGTGCCGTCTTCCAGCCAGATCGTATTACCTGTACAGATTTTGTCAATGGCGTATTGAATATTTGGATAATCCCCGGACCCATCCGCCTTGATTGTTGGATTCCAGCAAGCTTTTTCATCGGAACCGATATCATATTCTGAAAGCATGGGTCTGACATCACCTTCAATGTCATCCGCTGGTAAACTCGGAAAAACCCCCGTATCACTGGTTCCCTGGTCTATACATGCACTGTTTTCCGTCAATCGATAATCATACGGGCTGCCGCCCATGAATAACGGATCCTGATGATACAGGCAGGATTGGCAGTCTTCATTTGTGACAGGACAAAGCCAGTCATCAAAACAACAGTAATCCAGAGTCGGTTCAGACCCCGTGCCAAGCAGCCCGACTATCGGATCCGAACTGCCGGCTGTATTTCCCCACAGGATGCAATTTATCATACCGGGTGATGCGGTATTGCACACAATGCCGCCGCCCGATTGTACTGCATAGTTATCTGCGATGGTGCAATTTGTGACAGCCGGAGAATTTAAATAGAATGCGATGCCACCGCCCCAGTCGCCACTGTTGTTTGTGATTGTACAGTTCACGATAACAGGCATGGATCCTGAATCCCGGCTGTATATCCCACCACCCAGATCGCCGGAGACGTTGTTGTCAACGATGCATTTGGAGATAATCGGAGAGGCGTTATTGAAGAAGATACCACCACCGTCATCGGTTGTCGCGATGTTGCCTTCAATGCGACAACTCAGGATTTCTGCGTCGGAACCGTCATCGAGAAAGATCCCACCGCCGCGTATTTCAGCCGTACTGTCTTCAACAATGCAGTTGATAATCGTGGGTGACGATGCGTTTTCACATCGAATTCCGCCACCGCTGTCAATTACAGAGCCATTGCGGATCGTAATCCCTCTGACCATGGCGTTTGATGTTTCACCTGATTGAAAATCGAAACCTCGACCGTTGCTTTCACAGTCGATAATACAGGAAGCGGGATCATCGGATAGGGAACGTACATACATCGGTCTTCCTCCGAAATCCAGATCCTTATTGTCGGCGCCCGTGTAAACGCCGTTTTCGAGCTGAATGATTCCCCCATGGCAATGCCCGTCGATGGCTGCTTGAATCGTGGGATAATCACCGGTTCCATCGGCATTAACCGTACAGGACCCACAGAATTCGTCAGCGCCACAATCAGCTCTGCCGCCAATATACCGGTAATCTCCGTCAATATCGGTGCTGCCGCCTTGCCATCCTCCCTGATCAATACATGGACTGTTTCTTTGCAAGTGGTAATCAAAAGGGGTTCCGCCAATAAATAATGGATTCTGATTAAATAGACACCCCCAGCAAGAGCTGACGACAAATGGGCAAATGGTGGATTGAATAGCGCAGTAATACAGGGTTGGATTAGAATTATTAGTGGTCCAATCTTCGATTTCATAGTGGCCTGTATTACCCCACATAAGACAACCATAAAAATCGGGATCTGCTGAGGCGCAGAGAACGGCGCCTCCTCGAGTAGTTGCATGATTATACGCAATCGTACAAGTGTAAACACTCGGCCCGCAATAATCGATGGAGAATCCACCGCCATGGAGACTATTATTGTTCGTAATATTGCAGTTATTGATATTGGGATATGATGCATTATAAGTAGAAGAAGATATGTCTATCCCACCACCCCAATCGGTAGCGGTGTTACCATCAATCGTGCATTTTGTGATTGTCGGCGAGGAGTTGTCAATAGCGATGCCGCCTCCGTCCCAAATTGACGAATTGCCTTCAATACGGCAATTCCGGATTACAGCATATGAATCGTTCTCGAACAAGACCCCGCCCCCTTTATATCCGGAGGCGTTATTTTGAATCACACAGTTGGTTATCAGGGGGCTCGAAGAAACACAACGAATGCCACCACCACTGGCGTAACCGTTCCTGACTGTTATACCTCTTACTATGGAACTGGATGTTTCACCGGAATAGAAATAAAAACCGCGACCGGCGCTTTGACAGTCGATGATGCAAAGGTCCGGATCATCGCTCACGGAACGAACCGTCAAAACTTTTCCTCCGAAATTCAGATTCTTGTTGCCGGTTCCTGTATAAACGCCATTTTCGAGCCAAACAATTCCTTCATGTTCACACGCTGCATTGATTGCTGCTTGAATCGTTGCGTAATCACCGGTCCCATCAGCTTTCACTGTAGACTCAGTAGGCGGGCAGAGCGTTTCGTTCTCCCACCAGGCGACTTCAGAATCCCAATAAGCGGTGCTGACAATATCCATATCGCCGTCGTTGTCAAAATCAGCGGAAAAGGCCGTCCGTGCTCCATCAAACAGCGTTTCCACCGTATGCTTTGTCCAGGAACCGCCCGCATTTTCCCACCATGCAACTTCATCCCCTTGTTCCGCTGCGCTGAGAATATCCATGTCACCATCATTGTCAAAATCAGATGCGTACACGGAAATCGGACTATCAAACGAAGCATCCACTGAGTGTTTTGTCCAGGTTAATCCTGTTCCATCCGTATTCTCCCACCAGGCTATTTCTAACGCGAAGTTGCCGGCTGCAACAATATCAATATCGTCATCTCCATCCATATCAATTGAAAAAATTCCCTGTACGCCATCAAAATCGTTAACCACCAGATGATTTGACCATGAGGTGCCCAAGCCGTCCAGGTTCTCACACCATTGGATTTCATCATCGATGGTAGCCGATCCCAAAATATCCAGATCACCGTCTCCATCAACATCTGAAAAATGAACACAATTTGCTAAATTAAAGCCTGTTATTAATATCCGCTCTGTCCAGGAGGTTCCCAAGCCATTGTCATTTTCCCACCAGGCAATCTCATTATCGATCTGCGCTGCACCCAGAACATCCATGTCGCCGTCACCGTCAATATCAGCGGAACAAACACAATGGGCTCGATCGAAATTGGAGGCTATGGTGCGCCGCGTAAAACTTGTGCCCACCCCATTGGTGTTCTCCCACCAGACGATCTGATCACCCCCGTAATTGGCGCCAATAACATCCAAATCGTCGTCGCCGTCAATATCTGCAGCGTAAACCGAAACACTACCGATGGTGGCGTCAATCATGTGCTCCGTCCAGGTATGACCGAAACCATCCGCGTTTTCCCACCAGACAGTGT
>SWBY01008156.1_pt3 | contig 18955 bp, 12 predicted proteins | sample 4693071 | NCBI WGS metagenome assembly SWBY01 (sample SAMN10267273, study PRJNA491770) | bioreactor metagenome | isolation source: DHS bioreactor inoculated with marine methane seep sediment | place: Japan: Omine Ridge, Nankai Trough | collected 2006-05-06 | reverse complement strand
GGACAAACACCATGCGATAAATACCACGGCAGACGCTCTGACACGCAAGGGTCTTGCCATTATCGCCGCTAAAAACGCCCATTAAACCCAATGCATCACATCAGGCGGAATCCCCCCGGGGTTCCGCCTGATTTCTGATTATTAAATTCATGCAGTAATCGAGGAGTAAAATTATGGCAAAATTACAACCATTCAGAGGGTACCGTCCCGCCAGTGGACTGGAAGAAAAAATCGCTTCCCCTCCCTATGATGTTATGAATTCACAGGAAGCACGGAAAATGGTCCTGGGCAACCCTCACTCTTTTCTTCATGTCGTAAAACCCGAAGTTGATCTTCCCGAAAATATCGATTTATACAGCGACGCTGTTTACAATAAAGCCCGTGATAATTTTCAGGCGATGATCGATAATGGATATCTGATTCGAGAAGAGAAACCGGCACTGTACCTGTACCGGCAGATCATGGGAACCCATTGTCAGATTGGTTTGGTCACCGGCGCATCTGTGGGTGAATACGAGGAAAACCACATCAAAAAACATGAATACACACGCCAGGTGAAAGAAGATGATCGCACCCGGCATGTGGATACCACAAACGCCAATGCCGGTCCCGTTTTCCTGACTTACACCGCAAATGATGATATCGACGCCAAAGTAACTGAATTGACCACCTTCAAACCCCAATATGATTTCACCTCCCCTGACGGCATCCGGCACACACTCTGGATTGTGAACAATCCCACCGATATTCAGGATTTCCAGACCATGTTCAAAGCAGTTCCGGATCTCTATGTGGCCGACGGTCACCACAGAAGCGCCTCTGCCGCCAGAGTGGGCACCATTCGCCGGGAAAAGGATCCCAATCCCAGCGGAGAAAACGTGTACGACTATTTCCTGGCTGTACTGTTCCCCCACAACCAGCTTGCCATCATGGATTACAACCGGGTCGTCAAAGACCTCAATTCACTTACCGAAAATGATTTTATTAAAAAAATCCAGGAAAAATTCGAGGTGGTGAAAAGCAATCAGAGAAAACCGTCTCAACCCAATACTTTCGGTATGTACCTGCCTTCGGGCTGGTATACGCTCACCGCTCGGCCCGGCACATTCCCGGCTGACGACCCCGTGAACAGCCTTGATGTGGCGGTCCTTCAGAATAACCTGCTCAACCCCATACTCGCCATTGGTGATCCCCGAACCGACAAACGCATTGATTTTGTGGGTGGAATCCGAGGAATGGACGAGCTTGAAAAACGGGTCAATACAGGTGAAGCTGTTGCGTTCGCCATGTATCCGACATCCATCGAACAACTCATGGCCATAGCAGATGCCGGTAAAGTCATGCCGCCAAAATCAACCTGGTTCGAACCAAAACTCAGGTCAGGATTGATTGTCAGGAGCCTGAAAGATATTTAATTTGACAGTTATTGTCATATTTAATATCTGTGTGGGCGGTGAGTAAAATTTATTCTAAGGAGATTTTCAATGATTACAAGAACCGTTCATTTCGGGATTATTGGTTTTGTGTGCCTTTGCACCCTCTTTTCATCTTTGGCGGGAGCAGCCCTTATCCCTTCTGACACTGTTATATTCGAGGGTGATGCGTGGTATTTCGATTCATATTTCAACAAGCAACTTGATTTCCAGATCAAAGGTAATGAGATCATTGTGCGGTTTGAATCGTTACCAGACGCATCAACGCTGACGGTATTCGCATCTTCCAACGGTCTGGAAACACTCAACAGTATTAACCCGCATTATTATCATGCCCGATACCGAGTCAGTGATCGTGCTGATTTACTTGCGGAGTGTAATCGGATTTCCAATCTGAAAGGCGTGATCTCCGCCTATCCGGTTTTAATGGGAAGTGACGGGTATCATAAACCGGTCATCGGTCATGAACTCACAGTGCGGTTTCACGATTATATGAGTGAATCCCGATGTCTTGAAGTAATCTCCGGCATGGGTTCCGAGGTCACAGAGGATCACTGGACACCCGGTTATTATACGGTATCAGTACCTTCTGACCAGACACTTTTCGAAGCGATTCGAGCCACCAATGCCCGTTCAGAAGTCCGGTTCGCTGAATTTTCACTGATCGGTTTTAATGATTACCTGTTTACGCCCAATGATCCGGATTTTGTCAATCAACAGAATCTGAACAATACGGGACAGGTGGGAAGCTGTAATTGTCCGCCATATAATACCCACGACCTTCGCGCCGTGGAGGCATGGGAGATCACCCGGGGAAATCCCGATGTTGTGGTGAGTATCATTGACACCGGGATGGATGTTGATCACCCGGATCTTGTTGGAAATCTTCTGGATCGGGGTGATGAAGACTGGAACTTCGCCAGTGCAAGCAGCAGTGATCCCGATGACACTCAGGGTCATGGCACATCCTGTTCCGGTATTGCCGCCGGTGTTACTGATAACGGTGCGGGTATCGCGGGTATTGCAAACCAGTGCAGCCTCATGCCCCTTAAAATCGATCTGTCTTCCGGTCTGAATCAGAACCGGGCTGATGCGCTGAACTATGCGGCCAGCCGCCGCCCTGATTTTGCCGGTTTGGTACTGTCCAATTCCTGGCGAATGAGTTCAGGCGATTATACTGCTGTTTATGATGCCATTGAAAATGCATACAACTCGGGATGTGTTGTTGTTTTTGCGGCCGGTAATGAGGATCAGTCTCCGGTGGAAGTGCCTGGAGACAGCGAATTTTGTATCTGCGTCAGCGCGGTCTCTCCTTGTGATGAACGCAAAAGCACGTCTTCCTGTGACGGCGAATCTTTCTGGGGATCCAGTTATGGACCCTCAGTGGATGTCGCTGCACCCGGCGTTCTTATCCATACAACCGCCATGGATGGCGGATACACAGATACATTCAACGGCACATCTTCAGCATGCCCTCATGTGGCAGGCGCCGCCGCATTGATCCTTTCCCTGGCTCCCAACCTCTCTCCTGCTGAAGTCCAGAGTATTCTCGAAAATGGTGCGGATGATCTGGGAACGGCCGGTTGGGATCAGTATTTCGGCTGGGGTCGGATCAACCTTTTAGAATCCTTGAACCTTGTGAGTGGTGTATATCTTGATAAAACCTCTTACCAATGCGCGGACACGGCGGAAATCACTGTCCGGGACAACGGTGCGCCGGGTCCCACGGTAAATGTGACGGTCTCCAGCGGTACGGAATCCGGCGGGGAAATGCTGGTATTGCAGCAGGACACTGTCGATCTGACTCTTTTTGCGGGCAACATCACCGTGACGGATTCACCTGCCGTTCCCGGAGACGGCGCTATCTCAATCACTGATGGAGATACCATTCAGGTTACATATGCGGCCCTGGGAAAGATGGATTCCGCATCAGTGGATTGCTCCGTGCCTGTTATCAGCGGTGTTACCGTTGATTTAATCGGTTACGATACGGCCACCATCTCCTGGACGACGGATGAACTCACAAACAGTGTGGTCATGTATGGAACGGATCTACCCGAAGAAATCGCTCAGTCAGATGATCTCACAACTGAACATGCGATGACTCTGGAGGGTCTGATCGATTGCACGGAATACATCTTTTATGTCTCCTCAGCAGATGCCGCAGGTAATACTGCAACCGATGACAACGGCGGCATGTATTATGATTTTGTCACCTATGAACTGGTGGTGCTTTTTGAAGAGATGATGGATTCCGACCCCATGTGGGAAATTACCGGTGGCGACTGGGAATGGGGCATACCCCAGGGGAATGATGGCGATCCGATCTCCGGTTATACAGGAGACAACGTCTATGGCTATAACCTGGACGGGACATATACAAACGGTCTTCCCGCTTATTATCTGGTGACTCCCGCGTTTGATTGCACCGGTGCCAGCCAGGTATTTTTCAGTTTTTACCGATGGCTGGGTGTGGAATCCAGCACCTGGGATCACGCAGCGGTTTCCGTCAGTGGTGATAACGGCGACAATTGGACGGTGCTCTGGGAGAACGGATCCTCCATGACCGACACCAGTTGGGCTTTTCAGGAGTTCGATATCAGCGCAGTGGCCGGCGGTGCTTCCCAGGTGAAAATCAGGTGGCAGATGGGCACCACAGATAGTTCCGTTATTTACTGCGGCTGGAATATTGATGATGTCATGGTCTCCTATTCCCTCCCGTGTGAAAACACCTGTGTAAATCACGGCGACGTCAACCTGGACGGTACAATCACGGCCGGTGACGCGCAACTGACATTTCAGATTGCCCTGGGATCCTATACGCCCACACCGGAAGAAGGCTGTGCTGCCGACTGTAACGGTGATGGGGAAGTCACCTCAGGAGATGCTCAGGGTGTGTTTGCCGCCGCGTTGGGTAGCGGCAGTTGTGCTGATCCTCTGGAGTGATTGAGATAGAAGGAATCCGAAAAGGCGATTCAGATTATTGGTCTGTTTTTGTGGAAAAGACCAAAACATCGAATATCATAAATCGTTAAAGGTGTGGATAAGGATGTCATCACCCGATTTATTCGGGTGATCTCAGAGTCGAAGCCATGCAACCATGAATGAGATCACCCGGACCCTCCGTTGCTGTCACGTGAAACTATGAAGAACAGGAAGGCGGGCCGGAGGATGACATTCAATCGTTAATTTTCTAATTGTACATCCAATTTTAGGAATACCGGCGTTAGTCCTCAACATCCTTCTGAGCAATCTCCAGTTTCTTCCCCAAAATCTTCTTGCGGCGCTCCAGGGTTACCAGTTGAGTGGTCAACGCCGGTTTCTCATCTTTCCCGGCGGATTTAATCGATTTTCCCAGCGCTTCAATCTGTGTCTGTAACGCCGTGGAATCCGATTTGAGCTGTTCGATGGTTTCCGCAACTTCCGCTTTGTCAAACATCATATCTTCCGGCACGTCCGGGGATGATTTTTCCCGCGGAGACGAATAGTCACGGACCGGAATTGTTCGCTCAGCCTTCTCCATACGCCGTTGATTCATGAAGGTGGGTGAGACAATTTCGATGCCCTTGCCGTGGAGGACATCCATGACGGATTTCCGGAGTTCCGACCGTGCCGTCAGCAGGTGTTTGACCTCCGGATAGAAGCCCGCTATTCGATAGGTAACAGAAAAATCCCCCAATTCCTGAACTTGAACAAACGCATCCTGAAGTCCGGTCTTAACAGCGGCCTCTTTAAGATGGTTTTCGATGGTCAGCCGGGGCAGATCGTAGCCCAATGACAGTGTTGTGGAAATTATCGTTCCGGAACTCCGGACCACCGTCACGGGATTAGTGACCAGATAAAGATTGGGAAACGTGGTCAGATTGCGATCCTCGGTCTGAATTTCCACGTGAATCAGCCCGCGTTCCGTTACCCGCCCGAAGGCATCCCCGATATGAATAAAATCCCCGGGTTTGAAACTGCGGATCACTCTCAACATCAGACCCGCCATGATATTGGCCACAAAACTCGTTGACGACAACGCAATAATTCCGGTGATGACCACACCGATCAGACCCAGAATACTCCCCCGGATCGCTTCACTCATGGGTACAACAAGCACCAGACCAATAAGCGTGACCAGAACAACGAGTAAAAACAGCAACTGCCGGGGCAGCCGGGCTTCACTGCCCAGACGGGACGACCGTTTCAGAATCAACCGGTGCATCAGCCACAGGAAACAACCGGCGGCTGCCATGAGGACCAGCACCAGACCAACGGTGGTCTCCCGAAATAATTGATCCATTATACCTGTGAAAAATTCCCGTATTGAGATCAGTGCGTTCATGGATTCATCATATCGTATTTGCTTGAGAATTCAATACGCTCGCAAATACTCAGATTGTCAGAACACAGATCTGTTGTCAGTGTTATTCGAACTTCCATCCCCCATTATTGGTAATGACCAGTTCCTTCCCGGACTTCATACCTTTCCCGGAATATTCCAGGACCACATCCGGGTCACCATCATCATCCACATCTTTAAGACAGGAGAGGGTCACGTCTTCCGGGAGTTGATACTCAAGAATCTCCTCCATTCCGTCATCAATACCTTGAATACCCAGTAAATATCCATCAGATGTTGTGATAATGGCATCCGGAAATTCATCTTTGTCGATGAGACTGATCACGGCTTTCTCTATGGTGACGTCAAACTCGATCAGCGACCTGAGCGTGGCTTCCGTATGCGTGCTTGATATTTTTATTTCACTGATCCGATCCGAAAATACCGCCGGCAGCCGGATACAATCCGCTTCAATAACAGGGCGTTCCATGAGTTTCGGAAGTCCGGCATGATGACGAACCTGCGACACCAGGTCATAAGCAAAGTCAGGCCGTGACGTATAGATACTGCAATGAGTATTGCTCAGACAGATAAAATCACTCAACCCATCATTATTCAGATCAAAGCACTGAAAGGTTTTCACATCAGACACAACAAGCACCGGATCGTATTCGATACCCGTCGCTGTTCCCGGATAGATATTCAAATCACCGGATTCGAGTTTCAACTGGTCCGGATACGGATCATCATTACATGTTGCATATTTCCCGGGTGGAAATATTTGTGATTCCCTCCGGAAAAAACCAAAATTCTTCACACTTCGGGGACCGAGCTGAAACGATTTCTCGAAGGCAAATTTTTCGCAATCAGCAATTTCCTGGGGCGGGAAAAAACCGCCCGGCGGGACATATTCGTACATATAATATGTTTGTGCACCAACCTCCATGGAAAAATAATCCCGTAGATTCACATCCTGAATGTTGACATCGTACGGTTCATTATTGAAATTCACAAACGTGAACACCACCCGTTCACCGTATGGATCCACTTCACCGGGATCCGCAACATTAGTGGTTCGCCAGGCGCTGCAAAGCACGGGTATGACATTGTTCATTTCCATGAACGGTAAGATTTTCTCCCACCATTCTGTAAATCCACTCCCGAGGTCATAGGCCAGATCGGGTTTATCCAGGAATATGGTCTTTAATTTCATGGGTTTCATCATTTTACCCCGGAACAGGGATTTATACACACGATCAACATTATTCAAACCCGTGAAAATGTAACTGGCCAGCATATCACCTAAAAATTCGCGGGAAGATGCATAATAGGGCTCTTCCAGAAAACTGTATGATGATTCAGGTGGTGGTGAATTCGGCGGGAAAGGCGCCGGCGTCATTTCCGGTAAAGGAGTGCCTTCAGCATTCGTGGCCATATCGACATCCTCGATGATAAACCGGTTACCCCATGCATAAGAGTATGCCAGATCCGCGTTGAGTGACAGTAACGGTTTCGTCGGATCTTCTTCATCGTCTCTCTTGTAGAAAGCCCATGTAAAATCCAACTTTGTTCCTGACTTCCGATGGAATTGCGTCCCTGTCACCCAGCCGTTCATGCCATCGAAAATGATATGTTTTTCATGGAGCACAACCTGGGCAATGGGAACGGGTTCGAGATTGATCAACTCGAACCGGTCTTCTTCTTTTGTGGAATGCTCGAGCATTTTAAGATGGTTGAAACTCCGGCCGGACATATCGGCGCTGAAAGTTCCTGTTGAATCTTGATATAGATTTTTACTGGCGCTGAAAAACGGTGGAAAAAGCCCAAAAGCGATAACCACGGGGGTACGCAACATCGGTTCACCCATGGCCTCAGTGATCCAGAATTTTTCTTCACCTGAGTAATGAGACTGGAAATTCTCCATGGCCGTCCGGAAACAATAGGTCATCCAGTTGCTGCCGTTCCGTGGATGGGCGTGAGGTGTTTCCGTTTGAAAATCCCCCAGACACATCCCGCCGCCGAATGCCCCGAGATACAATGAATCCGCACGGATCAATCCGTTTTGAGCCTCGCTGTCACACAGTGATTGAAACCCGGATCGCGGTGAACTGCAATCATCCCCAAAGCACCAGGTTCTCTGCCACGTGTCCTCGGCGCCGATACAAAAATAATGAAAAATACCGTGTTCTTCACGAGGAATAGAACCAACGTACGTATGTTCTTCCGGAACATCCGGCGGGTCCGTTATCAGGGGTAGATCAAACCCCCAATCCGCATTAAATTTACTTCCCGGGGATACGCCGTAATCCGTTATCATGGGGTGCGTAACCGGTGGTGTTTCCGGCTTACCATCATGATCCCAATCATACCAATAATGGCTCCCGTACATCCCACACGTTCTGAACATGCTTTCGGAATTCAAATTTTCCCAAAGCTCCGTTGTTCCTTGAAAACAGTAAGTGTCGTAGTTTGAACTGGTGATGGGTACTTTTCCACCCCGATATTCCGGCCAGTCATCGGGGGAAATCGGTTTTGAATGCCAGGCAAACACGACGGCTTTTTTCAGGATCTCCAGATCATCCTCGATAGAAATGTGCTGATCAGTCTCGTACAGTGTCTCCATAAAATCCATTGCCCGATTATAAACCGGGAAATCACCCTGCGTAACTTCAAAGTTATAATTATCCGCCGATACCTGGGTCGAGACATAGTAAACGAAAGGACAGGTTTTCATCCATTCCGGCATATTGGCGGTATCCCGTAATGTGTCGGTCGTCCATACCGGTTCCACATCGTAAGACGGCACAAGCGGCGGTGCAGCGGGAGGTGGATTTTCCAGCGCCTCTGCAAGCGTGTGCGTGCGTTCCCGATAGTAATCCGCCGCCTCATACCATCCTCCGTCCATAACACGTAACTCAATATAGAATCCGGGACGTCCCGGAGTAGGCGAAGTAATCAGATCGTTATTTGGAATCATCACATCTTCGGTGGGAAACTGGACAATATCCCAATAAAATGTTCCATCACTAGTAGTATTTTCAACATGTTTGTAAAAATTGACTTCACAGGGGTATCCAAAGGAATTGTACACCGCCATAAAAAAAGAATCTTCCGGAACAGACGGTTCAATATGGGTTTCGTAGAACATATGAAACGGTAGCCCTTCACCGGATGCATAAGTTCCATGCCACAATCGCCTTTTATCTTTACCATTAATATTGTCCACGATGATATCCGGATAAGTGGCATTGATAATATGGCCGGGTTCCTTGATTACGAATGTATCCATGGACAGATAACACTCATCCGCCGGCGGCAGATCTTCACCCTCCCTCTGCAGTGATCCCGGCCCGAATCGGACAAACGGGAAATGGATCTGCATCAACTGCGTCTGATTCCATCCGCTTGGCACGGCTCTGTCATTGTCCACCTGAATATACATGCGGATGGATTCTTCCCCCGGCACTGTCGTAAATACCGTGTAAACGATAATTCCATCACTGTGGGTCCATATATATAGCCCGCCACTTTCCTCCACACCCATCTCATTAACATAGCTGAAAGGAATTGGATCGGAATTTACCGAGACCGCCTCATCCATGTTTGTGATATCATCGTAAGAAACCGTTCGATTCTCTCCATTTTCCTTGTAATTCATGTAATCCAGTTTCCACATGTACGCATCCTCAAGACCTTTTGTGCTTTCGATGGTCTGGAAAACCGTAATGCCGTCTTTCTCCACCCGGGAAAGACATCCGGAATCGAAATAATAACAGGTATCCGTTCCGTCAGGGCAGAGTGCCAATTCCTCCGCAATGAGAGAACTCGTTAGCAACAGACATAAAACACCAAACAACAAAAACCGGTAATTCCTGTAATCCATGATTCCTCCTTTCTAAATCTATCGCAGAATAGCCAAAAAAAAAACGATTACAAGTTATTTTTTTATTGACCGCGAAGGAGAGGGTGTGTAAACTTCTTTATATGAGAGTTTTAATTAAATTAGTCGTTATGCAAATATTACTAGTAATTTTGATTCCCGGTGTATACGCCCTGATCATTCATGTACCCGGGGATCAACCAAGCATTCAGGCAGGAATCGATGTGGCAGTGGACGGTGACACCGTGCTGCTTGCCGACGGAACATACACCGGGGAAGGCAACCGGGAGATCGAATTTAACGACAAGGCAATAACCCTCACATCTGAAAATGGTCGGGAATCATGTGTCATTGATGGCGAGGGAGCATACCGATTACTTTATCTATATTACAGCCACGAAACCAACGAAGCAGTAATCTCAGAAATATCTTTCCGAAACGGATCAGCAATAGCGATTTGGTTGCAATACTCTTCACCATCATTTATTTCCTGCATCATATCCGATTGCGCTTCTACAGCATTATATTGCAGAGAAAACGAACCCTACTTCGAAAACTGCATCTTTGAAAACAACTCGGAATATGCTTTTTACCAATTTCCTGCGATTACATGCACCAGTTCATGCGCCGTTTTCGATAACTGCCTGTTCACCGGAAACTCCGGGGGATTCAACGAAGCCGGCGCAATGAGGTTTCGCGGCGAATGTGATGAGAATGAAACGGGGGCCGTGGTCCGGAACTGCACATTTATCGGGAACACCACAAACTACCAGGGGGGCGCCATCTACGGGAGCGGTACTTTGACCATCGAAAACTGTGATTTCATCGATAATTACGCGAGTTATCGGGGGGGCGCCATGGCATACGGTGGATACCCCACCCGGAACTGTTATTTTTCCGGGAACCAGGCCGGTGATTACGGAGGTGCTGTCTATAAAGGCGCCCGGTATGAGCGATGCGTATTTGACGGGAACCGGGCGTATAAAGGCGGCGCTGTTTACATGGCTGAAGGCGGAAGCCCGGTTTACGATAGTTGTATTTTCCGGAACAATATTGCCGAGTATGGAGGTGCATTTTTTATTGACCAATCGAGTCCGGTGATACGGAACTGCGTGATTCATGATAATGGTCAGCCCTATACGCTGGGTGGCGGCGTCCGGGTCCTGTTGGGTGATAATCTGCTTGGAGATCGCAAACTCGTGTTTCACAACAATATCGTTTACCGCAATCGGGGGCAGGATGCCGGGTTTTCAAATCAATTCGCCGGGCCCTATGACTGGCAATTGTCAAACTCGATTTTCCGTGAGAATCAATCCGGTCAGTTAGCCTGTCCCGCCGGATCAGAGATAATCCTGATGCACTGCAATGTGGAGGGCGACTATCCCGGGTATAACAATTTCGAAACCAATCCCGGGTTTGTGAGTCCCTATGATTTTCATCTGACCGATGATTCCCCGTGCATCGATGCGGGATATCGGCTGGACTGCCCGGAAACGGATTACGATGGGAATGAACGACCCGGCGGATTTGATGTGGATGTGGGCATCTATGAATACGACGGTTGGCCGCCGGACAGCCGGATTCATATCCGGATGCGGGATCATCTCATTTATCCCGGTGATCCCTGTTCCTGCGAAATCGTAATATTCAATGCCGGACCGGAAGCCATAGAAGATCAACCGCTTTTCATGATTCTGGATATTTACGGCGAATATTTCTTCGCACCGGGATTCACCGAATTCGACTATTACGACCAGACATTCCCGACACATACATCGGTGGTCCAGGTCCTGGAAGAGTTCCCCTGGCCGGCGGGCGCCGGGATCGGTACAGCCACCTGGTACGCCGCCCTCACCGACCCCGATATCACACGACTCACAACACCCCTGGCGGTCTGGGATTTTTCATGGTGGGAAGAACGGCCGTGAGACATGTCCCGTTTCGCAGAACCACTGTTTCAGCGATCCTTTTGATATGTTGCATGATCGGGATTCTTCCCTGTACCTTTGTCAGGGGAGAGTGGCGGGACACGGTTGAGTTGGAAGGTACCATGCGAAGCGGCGTCGCTGCCGCTATCAACAAAAACGATATCATCTGCTTTGCCTGGTCGGAAGCGGATGCTACCGGTTACACCATGATTCTGAAAACCAGGTTTTTCCAGGATGGTATCTGGGGACCGCCTTTGGAGGTACACTCAGATGCCCTGGGGCTGGGCAGCCCGGCGCTGGCTGCGGGACCCGGTGGTGAATTCTACATGACGTTTCAAAGAGCCGGTGACCTGATGTTCACCCGGTATGATGAAGCAACCGGGTGGACGGAACCGGATATAATGGGCGGTTCAGGAGTATCGGGTTTACTTGTCTGTGATCCCCGGGGATACCTTTACCTGTTTTATACTGAACACAGCACGAAATATCACCTGATGTGTAAAGTGTATGACGGCACATGGTGGGCGCCGTCATTTGAAGTATTCCGATGGAGTTATATCTACATTTATTCAGCCTCTGCTTCCCCGTATGGCGGGGTGCACATGGTTGCAAATCCAGGACGACAGACGGTGGTATACGCGTTTATTAACCCTGATCGGACATTTTCCCTGATTAAGCAATCCGATGAAAAACCCTCGATCACGTTATCCGCTGATGCTTTGGATCGTGTACACGTTGTCTTTAGTGATGATGCCCGGACACCTCCTGTCGCCGGCTACGCCACATTTCAATCCAGAGGTTTTACTCTTGAAAACTCAATTCCCCTGACCGGGGACGTGAATTACGAATATGAAAGGGAGTCTTACCTGCTCATCGCACCGGATCATTTCATGGGCGCGCATATCGCCTGGATGAGGCAATTTCAGATCGGTCCTACCATCGGTGGAACCATCACACGGACGGTCTCACCATTTTATGAGGAATCCCATGAATGGCTTCCTTATCCCGACATCAACCAGCCATTAAAAATGTTGTGTAACAGTCACGGGACCGCGCATCACTTCTATCGCCCAACACCCGACTTTAATTGGGAAAATGTTCGGCATTGCCAAAAGTACCGGACACGTCCCGGCGCCCGGGTCGATCTGAATGACAGTATTCTGCAATCCGGTGATACTTTTAAGCTGTCTGTGGAACTGTCCAATCCTACACCCGATGCCATATCCGCGGATCTTCTCATCTGCCTGCAAAACGGTGACGATCTGCTCTGGTATCCCGGTTGGTCGGACACACTCTCATCGACCCCGGTATCCATCGGTCCCGGAGAAACACAATCCAGTGAAATCCTGAATTTCACCGTTCCATCTATGACCACGCAGCTTGGTCCATTCCAGATTTATGCCGCTATGACCGATCCCGCCGACGGTGTACTTGTGGGGGATCCGTCCGGAGCCGGGTTTATTCTGGAACCCTGACTATTCACTCCCCACGCCCACAAAGTTCAAGTAACACTTTAAATGTACTGCCGGGATGAAGAAACGCCACTTCCATACCGTGAGCACCGGGTTTGGGTTCCCGGTCAATGAGTCGAATCCCTTTCTCTGCCAGATGTTTCAGTGCGTCCCTGATGTTCTCTGACCGGAGCGCAATGTGATGGATGCCCTCCCCTTTTTTCTCAATAAATTTCCCGATGGCCGAATCCGGAGATACCGATGAAAGCAGTTCAATCTTGACACCGTTCAGGTTGAAAATCCCCACTTCAAGACCCCTGTCAGGCAGTGATTCAAACCCCAGGAATTCCAGATCCAGGATGTCCCGGTAAAAAATCACCTGCGCCTCCAGATCCCTGACGGCAATACCGATATGGTCGATCCCGCTTATCATAAAATCACCTGTTCCCTTGATTCACCGAATACATCTCTGAGGACATCGGAAATTTCACCAAGACTGGCATATGTGCGAACCGCATCCAGAATAATGGGCACCAGATTATCGGATCCCCCGGCGGTCTGACGCAGGGTTTCAAGTGCCGCTCGTACGGCGGTGTTGTCCCGGTCAGCCTTTATCCCTGCAAGGAAAGCTTTCTGATCTTTTTCGCCCTGAGGATTCGCTCGACTGATATCTTCCGGTTCTTTTTCTTCAATCGTGAATTTGTTCACCCCCACCACAATATCATCACCGGCATCGATCCGCATTTGGGTTTTGTAAGCCGAGTTCTGAATCTGCCGTTGCGGGAATCCCTGTTCAATGGCTTTTATCATGCCGCCACGTTCATCGATTTTATCAATGAGTGCCACCGCTTCCTTTTCAAGTTCATCAGTCATTTTTTCAATCAGGTACGATCCGGCCAGGGGATCGATGGTATCAGCGGTCCCGGATTCGTACGCGATAATCTGCTGTGTCCGAAGTGCAATCCGCACAGAATCTTCCGTTGGCAGTGCCAGGGCTTCATCCCGGGAATTGGTATGAAGACTCTGGGTGCCGCCAAGCACACCTGCCAGCGCCTGAAGGGTCACCCGGACGACGTTGTTATCCGGCTGCTGAGCCGTCAGGGTGCTGCCGCCGGTCTGGGTATGAAATCGCAGCATCTGCGCTTTTGGTGAGGTTGCTCCGAAACGCTCTTTCATGATGCGCGCCCACATGCGCCGGGCCGCTCTGAATTTCGCCACTTCCTCCAGAAGATTGTTATGAGCATTGAAAAAGAACGAAAGCCGGGAACCGAAGGTATTGACATCCAGACCTCGGGCCATGGCAGCCTCGCAATACGCAATACCGTCTGCCAGAGTAAACGCAACTTCCTGCACAGCCGTGGAACCCGCCTCACGGATATGATATCCCGAAATGGAAATGGTGTTCCACCGGGGTACATTCCCGGCACAATACTCAAAAATATCCGTAATCAGACGCATGGAAGGCCCCGGCGGATAGATATAGGTTCCCCGGGCAATATATTCCTTCAAAACATCATTCTGGATGGTTCCCATGAGTTTATCCGCGGAAATACCCCGGTTTTCAGCCGCCGCAATATACATGGTCAGCAGCACCGCCGCAGTGGCATTAATGGTCATGGATGTGGAAACCCGGTCCAGAGGAATTTTATCAAATAGTATTTCCATATCCGCCAGGGTATCGATGGCAACACCCACCTTGCCGACCTCGCCGGCTGACATGGCATGATCGGAGTCATACCCGATCTGGGTCGGCAGATCGAATGCCACGGAAAGCCCCGTCTGCCCCTGATCCAGCAAATACCTGTAACGCTCATTGGATTCCCGGGCGGTCCCGAAACCGGCATACTGGCGCATGGTCCAGAACCGGCCACGATACATGGTGGGTTGAACACCACGGGTATAGGGATAATTTCCCGGAAAACCGATGCTCCCGGCGTAGTCGCGTTGCACATCGTCCGCAGGCGTGCACAGCCGGGGTATACTCTCTATGGAACTGTTGGAAAATGTCCCTTTTCTCTCCGGAAACCGGTCCAACGCTTTCTTTAATGTCCCGTCTTCCCAGCTCCGTTTCGTTTCATCAAACCTGGAGTTCTCTTTACTCATCCTGATAAATCCTCCTTCCGGTCCCTATAATTAATCCCAAACCGGTCAGGGGATCAAGATAAATCGGGAACCGTATTTTGAAACCATCATGTGCCAACATGCTCTATGGTTGTCTTTCCTCACGCCAAGACCGCCAAGATTCGCCAAGGAGGAGCATTACAATTGAAGTGCTTTTACCTGATATCTCAACTTTGCGGCCTTTGCGTGCTTTGCGCGATAAAAGAAACCAGTATGTACCAACAAACACTCTGGTTTGTTCTACGCATTGACGTAATCACCAAAAAAGGATAAAAACAGGGATAATAAGTTCAGAGTTCAGAGTTCAATGTTCAGAGTTGGAATGTTGAAGGGCTCAACTGGGAATCGGGAACTCAGAACGCGGAACTAAAAGGAGACTTCGATCATGAGAAAGCACTTAAAACACACCGGACTCTGCCTATCAATGATGACCCTGCTCATTGTCCTGATCCCTTCAGGGCTGGCACAAGACAATCTCTGGGATCGTGCGGTTTCACTTCAGACCCAGGCTGAAAACCTCATTCCCGGAAAACTCATGATGACCATGGAACTAAAAAATCGGAAAAAACGGGTGGAAATGACCCAGGAAACCTATATGGCCATGGTCCCGGACGAAACGGGAGAAATCACACCAAAAATCCTCAAGGTTCTTGAAAACGGTGAAGATATTACGGAAAAAACAGTTAAAGAAGTGGCAGAAAAAAAGGCTGAAAAGGAAGATGATGACGGGGATGAAAACTCAATGTCCCTTTCAATCGGCGCGGAATCGAGTATATTTCACCCGGATAATCAAGAAAAAATCACTGTTGAACGTGCACTCCGCACAGAAACACTCAATGGCATAGAAACCGTAAAATACACTTTCAGACGTAAAGTTGACGATGAGTTCAGTGAGGTTGGTTCCGCCTGGCTTGATCCGAAAACCGGTATGCCCTTAAAACTGGAGTCTTCACCGGACCCACTCCCGGATCACGTGCAGGAGATGATCACAGTGACCCTCTATGGGACCGATGTACAGGGTCGATTGATCATGAAACGCACGGAGATCAACGGTGAAGGCGGGTTTCTGTTTATCAAGAAATATTTCAGTACCACTATCCTCTATGATGAATATTTTGAACATCAAAAATCGGAAACGGAATAAAATCAAGGGATTCGGATTCAAACTGTGCGTCCTCGCACTGGTTTCCATGAAAATAAATAAAATTGTAGATCGGTCGTCCCTGGCCGATCAAACAGGCACCGATATCCAATCAGTTCAGTTACCCGTGGCGGTCGCCAATATAAAAAGTGCTGAGGCGTGACCTATATGTTAGAATTGAGGGATATGGGAGGGACATCATGGACCGTGAAACACTGCTGGAACAGGGAAAAAATGCAATCATAGATGGTGATTCAGACGCGGCGGAAGCCAGTGCACTGACCTGGTTGGAGAAGGGTTTCCCACCAATTGAACTCATCGATCAAAGTTTGATTCCGGGAATTCAGGCCGTAGGTAAGCTCTGGGAAGACGGTGAATTTTTTCTGCCTGAGCTTGTTTCCGGTGCGGAAGCCATGAAAGCCGCCATGACTCACCTTGAGGATCATCTCGAGATGACAGATGAATCCCGCAGAAACGTCAAATCCGCCATTATCGGCACCGTTAAGGGTGATATCCACGATATCGGAAAATCCCTGGTCTCAACCATGCTGCGGGCGAACGGGTTCAAAGTGCGGGATCTCGGGGCTGATGTAGCGCCGGAAACCTTTTTGGAAGCGTTTCAGGAGATGGGTCCCGCCGTGATCTGTGCATCCGCACTCCTCACCACCACAATGACCGGCATTCCGGATCTGATTCGCTGTTTTGAAGAAAACGGTGTTCGTGACCGTGTCCGGTTTATGGTTGGCGGTGCACCTGTTTCCCGGGAATGGGCCGTGGAAATCGGCGCTGACGGTTATGGCAGCAATGCCGTGGATGCTGTTCCCACGGCAGAAAAATTGGCTGGAGAATTATAGTAGTGAACACCTTTCTTGAATCATTACAAAATGGACGACTCCTCTTTGACGGCGCCATGGGTACACAACTCATTGCCGCAGGCATGAAACGCGGAGACTGCGCCGAACAGTGGACCCTCAATGCCCCGGAGACCATCACAGACATTCATCGAAATTACCGCCGGGCAGGCGCGCGGGTGATCACAACAAATACGTTTACCGCCACCCGTCATCATCTGGAACATACCGGACTCCAGGAACGGATTATTGAAATCAACGCGACAGCCGTAAAACTGGCCCGTGATGCCGGTGGTGACACCGGTTTCGTTGCCGGCGATATCGGACCCACCGGCCGAATGTTTCCTCCGGTTGGCGATGCCAGTACTGAGTTGATTACGGAATTATTCTCCCAGCAGATCGAGAGTCTGGATTATGCGCACCCGGATCTTCTCCTCATTGAAACCCAATACGATCTCCGGGAAGCCATCTGCGGATTGAAAGCCGCCCGCTCCATCAGCCGGCTGCCCGTGGGCATTACCATGACCTTCAACCGGAATCGCCGGGGATATTTCACCATGTTCGGTGATAGCGTGGAAAAATGTATCCATGCATTGAAGGAGGAAGGCGCTGATTTTATCGGATCCAATTGCACACTCTCACCCGATGACATGATTCCACTGGCGGAAATTCTTGTTGGATCCGGTCTTCCCGTCCTGATCCAGCCCAACGCCGGGCAACCAATAGTTGAGGGCGATACCGTGCACTATAATGTCTCCCCTGACGATTTTTCCCGATCCATTCGTGAGTTACTCAACCGGGATATCCATGCTGTGGGCGGATGCTGCGGCACCACTCCGGACCATATCCGCGCCATGGATCAGGTAATTAAGGAAATCCGGTAATTCGTGAAAGCACAGCCGTGATCATCTTTGGTCCGACCCATATAAATTGCAGGATTTCAGCAGCAGATGTCCTGGGATATCTGTATCCCGAATGTTCCCGGATTCCACCAGAATCCCGCTCCCGATCAATGGACCGCCGACAACCCCTCCTTGATCAGATCGTCAGTGGTCTGAATCGAAGCGTTCAACCCGTTGGATGCGCGAAAATCCTTGAGACGAAACAGTTGAGGGAATGGCCGGGGATGACACAGTATTCCATGACTGCTATTGCCATGGTCACTCTGGGTCAATCTTTTGATCGTCTGGAAAAAGGAGAACCTGACGGGATGACGGCATCCCTGTTTCGGGATGCCGCAGGAACAGCGTTACTGGATAAAGCGTGCAACCGGATCGATGAAGTAATCACGGAGGCGTTTAACTCCCGCACACAGGCACGGTCGCTCCGGTTCAGCCCGGGATACGGCCGGCTCCCACTATCGGATCAATCCCATTTTTTCCGCCGGCTCCCGGCAGAATCCATGTCTGTCACACTGAAATCAAATTTTATGATGGATCCCCTGAAAACCGTCAGTTTTGCCGTTGTTCCTCTCATTCCCGGCGAACCATCCGTTCGGGACGAGAACATGTGCCGGGGATGCGGTCACATCAATTGTTCATATCGGGAAGAGAATGTCACCCTGAGCGGAGTCGAAGGGCACAAAGTTAAGAGAAGGTCACCCTGAGCGAAGTCGAAGGGCACAAAGTTAAGAGAAGGTCACCCTGAGCGGAGTCGAAGGGCACAAAGTTAAGAGAATGTCACCCTGAGCGGAGTCGAAGGGCACAAAGTTAAGAGAAGGTCACCCTGAGCGGAGTCGAAGGGCACAAAGTTAAGAGAATGTCACCCTGAGCGGAGTCGAAGGGCACAAAGTTAAGAGAAGGTCACCCTGAGCGGAGTCGAAGGGC
>SWBY01004457.1_pt1 | contig 18958 bp, 9 predicted proteins | sample 4693071 | NCBI WGS metagenome assembly SWBY01 (sample SAMN10267273, study PRJNA491770) | bioreactor metagenome | isolation source: DHS bioreactor inoculated with marine methane seep sediment | place: Japan: Omine Ridge, Nankai Trough | collected 2006-05-06 | reverse complement strand
GTCAATTATACCGGGATTTGATCTGTCATGAAGGGTGGGACGTAACACCAGTATTATGAACTCAATGGCGATTATCAACTCAACAGAGGTTACGGATTCGGAAACCCTCGATCATTGGGTTATGGTTTTGGCAGGTTCAATAATTATAAGTTAATCATTGAACCTGTTTTCAGGTTCGGAGACAACAATACCTTCAATTTACTCTCAAATTCTTATTATTACCGCCACGAAGATGAAGAATACAAATCATCTGTCAGGTTCTGTAGTTTCTATCCAACAGAATATCAGGGAATCTGGTTAGATATTTTATCCACGAGAAATTATAGTTATGACGATGGTGTAAGTTCTCAAGATAAAGTCAGGGTAAACCTTGACTTCTTCAATCCGACAGAAGTAGAAATTGATGCAGAACTCGTCATTGTAACCGAATTCAGTTTCCTTGAGGGCACGTATTTTTTCATCAGCGATGAGCCGTCTTATCCTGGGTTTCAGGAGAGCTATCATGGTTTTCACATAAAACTTCCTCCTGGATACTGGATCCAGAATGTTCCTATCTTCGAATTAGAAATGAATCAGGTTGGTGATTCTGTCGGGAATTTCTTCTGGGACTGGTATGCCGTGTTATTGGATCCGGAAACCGGCGAGCTTATCTCCAATCTGTCGACCAGTCGAACCTTGTACCAATACTAACATCAGGGGGGGATTAAAATGAAAAGCGGATTTCTTGTAATTGTTAATCATTGCCTGTCTTTGCGCCGTTGTAAGCGCACAATTAATACCCGATCCAAATCCTTCAAATATTTATTATCATGGTTTCTGGCACTCCTGTTTCAAGACACCGAAGACCCACTTCCTTACGAATATGTCTGGCGGATTTGATCACACGGATACCATCGAGGATTTAGTAAATTACTACATTTTCTGGGAACAATTTCACGAATACCCGGAATCCAATCCAGATAGTCCTGATACTGAGATTGACGAGGGGTACGGGTTTGAAAGCCTGGCGGATAAATATATAAAAGAAAAGCAGAAACAGATCGCAGTTTCACCATTTATCCGAGGAACATATCCAAATAGTGGAACTACTCCCGTTATCATGAATGAAGCACGGGATCAGGATGGAAACATTCGCCCCTGGAAATATTTGGAAGATCACGGCGATTACATCGGGGGAAATTATTACACGTATGCATTTATCCAGAAAATTAGATTTAAGTTATTATGGACGGGCTGGGATGGAAATGACTTATCATCATTTCCGGGTAATCTGAAACCAACTTTTAGACCTGAAATTGAATTTAGAGCGGATCAATCTTATGTAGGGTTTGGCTATAGAATCAAACCGTATCATGAACATATCAGCTTGATTGATTGTTTGGTTGAACCCTATTCGAAATTCTTTCCTGCTGATAATCCTGATGAAAGAGACGGTCCTGCAAATAGTTGGCTTTATAATGTTGTTGAAGCCCCGACACTGGCGGCGGAGTGGAAGGATGACCTCGAATTCCTAAACAACATACCCAAGCGAGTGAATTTTAATATACTCCCATTACTGATGCATACCTATAATAACGGCATTGTCAAAGATATAGTTCCAGATAATATCGATATCTGTGAGTTCAACCCATTCTTCGCTTTCATAATAAGGGCTTTGTATGACCAGAGTGGTACATCAGGTTACTATGATTATAATTTTGGCACTGACTCCACTTTGAGAGAAGCGTACACTTTCTTTCAAACTCATGGGGCTCCAATTGATCCTTTCGAGAGAATGGATTGGTTGATGTATAATCTCTGGGTTGATAACAACGGTTTTCGAGAAAATTTCAAAAGAGTCTGCTTTGATACGGTAATGGAAATCAGCGCATCGATTTTGTCAAACGATTCCGGTGGAAAACCGTTATTTATCAAGGCAAACTCAACGGGCAGTCTTGTAAAATTAAATGGGTTCTACTATAGAGAAGATCACGCTCCCAATGCCTATCCGGATGTTCCATTTCAGTGCACAAAATGGTATTATGATTTTGCATGTGAACATGACAATGTTATTGGTCTTGAATACTACATGGCCGGAGATATTAAATACGGAAAACCTTCATTCTATCCCATGATCAAGGTGTTTCTGGATACGATTAGCAGCGATCTGAACCAAAACACGGCCATTGATTCTTACATTACGGAATGTTACGAACATTTCGGTGTACCCCTTGACACGATTGAAATGGATGATGTTTTTCTTCTTGGACAAAGACCTGATCATATTCCAGACTACGATACAGAGGGAACCTGTCCTTCAGAAAATGATGTATCTGAGGGTTTTGAAATCTTATTCGAGAACCTTGATTGGTTCAGGTTGGTTGCTCAACCCGAAGACGCCATAGTTGAAACGGAAATATCACCGCCACTAAGAAAGTGGTATCTCCACCAGACATATGAAGATCTGATGGGATTGACACCCTGGGAATGGATCATTTCCGAGGTATTGCAGACCCGGCTTCAGGAAATCGCAATCCCTGATAATAAGAGTGCAGATGATATTCTAGAAGTTACATGGAATATACTGAAAGAGATCTATTTTGAGTTGCATGGATCCATCCATCCCGTATTTTTCGACGGTCTTGGAAAGGACTACACACTTCAGGATCCTCCGGCTCCCATCGGTGATGATATCCACCTGACACTCAGATATTTTTACTATCTACTCAGCCAATCCCGTTACTATGATTGTCCTTTCGACACCAATCTGGGCGACGATATTCTCAAACATTGGTTATATAATTGGCCACCCTATTTAACACATGAAACGATAGGCGCAGTTCATCTTGATGACGAATATGGTCTCCTCCAAGACATGAACAGAGATATGATGTCTAAGATAAAAGAGCATCATTTTCAAATGACCCCGAACACGTATTATTTCCCCAAATTGGGTGGTATGAGACTTCAGGTCCGATACAACAATCCTAACCCGGAATTTCAAGGAAACATCTATTATCGGTTAACCAATAGATCTGACTATAGTGAAGTAGCCCATGGGCTCCCTTTTCCGGGAACAAGAACATTTGACACCGGAGTCCACGGTTTTACTTTTTCTGTCTATTCACCACTCAACGGGCTTCAGCCAGGGTGGTATGATTATAGCGCATCAATTAGAACGCAACCGGTCAGTTCCGGAGCCACTTTCTGCATGGATAATGGTGTGACGTCGTACCATGTAAAAAATAATGTAATTCCCGGAAGGCTGGTCGTAAAAGACGATATCTCAAGCAATATGAAAGCCTATTTCAAAATTGATCTGAACAGTGATGATGCCGAAGATGTTGTTGGTAAGTTTGAAGGTCAGGTGGTCATCCTTGTAGCCGTCCAGGAAGAAAACAGTGAATTGTATAACACCGGTCAGTACCTCGGTGAAAATGTCAGGGAAATTGCTATTTCCAGTTTCGATGCCGATTTTTCATCGGACCTGATGATCGAAAACGATTCCGGGGCTGAACTTTACCGCAACGACGGTACGGGGATCATGTCATTGTGCAACCTTATCGATGATCCCTCCTTCCGGGATGCGGAAGTGATGGATATCGATAAGGACGGATTATCCGATATCGTATTTGCAAGTTCCAGCAAGATCATCGTCAGCAAAAACACCGGCGGATGCAATTTTCAGGATATTCAGACCTTAAAACCCACGGGCAGCGTCTGGATTCTCGATTCAGCGGATATCGATGGGGATGCCGATACCGATCTGGTTGCCGGAACCTCAAAAGGCGCACCGGTGATTACAAATGACGGTACCGGTGATCTTGAGAAAGTCAGCATTATTCCGTCGGGTAACACAAAAGCGCTGGTGCTGGGTGATTTGAACGGCGACGGGTTTCCTGAAGTGGTCACCGGTTCACCCTCCGGGGAAAACGAAATATGGGAAAACGATGGTCAGGGCGGTTTCAGTGATTCCGGTCAGGCGATCGACACCGTCTGTAACGCGCAAATACTGATTGAGGACATCAACGAAGACGGTTGTCCGGATATCGTCATGTCGGGAATGGATTGTGAGGTCGTGTTTTATAACGACTGCACCGGCAATTTTGATGAAGAACCGCCGCCCACACCAACCCCGACACCGGAATACACGCCGCAACCGACCCCGACACCATCCCCGTATACCGGACCTGATTTCTTCGTTGATATCAATACCGGTAGTGATGTTTCCGGGGACGGCAGCCCGGGGTATCCCTGGTCAAGCATTCATCATGCCGTTGATTCAATCGTCGGCACGGAATCAAATCCTCTGAATATTCATCTGTCTCCGGGAACCTACGATGAAGGGGCGGTTGTATTGAATGCTTATGAATCGCTGTCCGGTGCGGATTCTCAATTGACCACGGTGACTTCAGATGCCCTGTTCGGAACAATCGCTGCATATTCAGGATGTATCGTGGAAAATCTGACAGTGCATAATTCGGTCCATCATGCCATTCGGCCCAACGATGATTCTGCCGTTCGATATTGTGTCATCGATGGAAAACAGGCCGGTGTGTATCTTAATTACGGATCAACGGCGGAAATCGAACACAATGCGATCATCATGAACGATTCCCATAGCGGTATCGAATGCTGGGATTCAGTAAGTCCCGTTATCCGTCACAATGTGATCTCGGGGAATGGAAGCCAGGGAATCCTGATCAACGATCAATCCAATGCGGTGATTTTCTATAACCTGATCACCGAAAACGTTCAGAGTGGAATTTTAGTTAACTCAACCGGAAACATCGAAATTTTCTTCAACACCATCCACAACAATGGATACGATGGTGTTTTGTGTGTGGGGGATTCCACACCGGTCATCTCGCACAATATCATCGTGGTTAACGGAGAATATGGCATCGAATGCCTGAACAATGCCGTCCCGAACCTTTCGTTCAACAATGTATGGGGTAACACCTGGGGTGATTATTACGGGTGCAGCCCGGGGCCGGGCGATATCTCGGCAGATCCTGGTTTTGTTTCAGGTTCCCTTGGTGATTACTATTTGATTCAGGTATCCGCCGGTCAAAGTGTGGACAGCCCATGTGTTGATGCCGGTGATTCCGGGGAAATGCCTTTCGGAACAACGAGGACCGATCATGTTCCGGATGCGGGGATCGTTGATATCGGCTTTCATTACAGTCCGTGAGGATGTGACACCAGTCCGTAAATTGATCTGATTTGAGTTTCCAACTCAAGATCACATTCATCTGGAATGGCCACAGCACACATTCCTGTAAAATATTCTTGACCACAATAAATCTGCGGCTGAACCTGCGTTTACAGAGGATCCACGCAACTCCCTGCACCCAGTGCGGCGGCAAAAACACTTTGAGCATCCCCGGCCGTCACATCGCCGCTGCCATTACAATCCGCGGCACACATCTCCTCCGGTGTCGCCGGATAAGCCCCCAGTGCAATACTGAAAGTCAACTGGGCATCTCCGGCGGTGATGGACCCACTGAAATTGACATCCCCGTGGTTAATGCAATCGCCGGGTGTGGGGGTGGGTGTATCCCCGGCGGAGGGGGTGGCCGTGGGGATCGGTGTGGGCGTACCGGTAGGTTCCGCCGTAGCAGAAGGCGTAGGCGAATCGGTGGGTTCAGGTGTCGCCGTGGGTATGGATGTCGGTGTCTGTGTGGGCAGGGGCGTATCCGTAGGTACCGGTGACCCCGGTGTGGGTGTCGGGCAGTTATTGGGCATACAACCTGTGTTACCGGTCGTATTGGCCTGCCAACCCGATGCATCGGGCCATGGCGCGTCTTCCGGACACTTTTCAATGGTTGTATCGGCGTTATTGGGAAGTAAATCAGGGAAGAGGGGACCAATAAGCGATCCATCCACAAGAATACCTGCTCCGTTGTTCGAACTCCATAATGAAAGCGCTTCACCGGTGTTCGAAATATCAAAATCACCGGTTTCGATGCAGATGATCTCGCAATCCGTCAGAGCTGACGGCCGTTTTGCCAGAACGATGTACCCGCCGGCAGAAAGGATCACACCATCAGGAATTTTTATGTAGCCCTCATCGGTGAGCATGGGAAAGGTGAAATCATCGCAAATGCACCAACCCGAAACATCAATCTCGGAACCGGTTCGATTATACAGTTCCACCCATTCTTCTTCGGGATTACCGGAGGTATCGTACATGATTTCATTGATCACCACATCACCGAAAAATACCGGAGGAGTGGGAATGGGTGTATCTGTGGGCGCCGGCGTGTTTGTGGGTGTTTCCGTCGGGGGACCGCCGGGAGTATTCGTTGGAGCGGGTGTATGCGTCGCTCCGGGAGTATTTGTGGGTATGGGAGTGGCCGGACCGGATAATTCCGGCGGATAGTGATACCCGAGATCCACCTGACCGGTATCGGTCTCATTATCGGTCCGGGTGGTGTATTCATCCAGGCATGCCGAGCCGTCTGCGGTGCTGAAACAGACAGTGGATGCCAGGCTGTCCCCGGCATCCGTACAGGCACTGGTGGCAGGTTCTCCTGACATTAACTGGCTCAGGTAAAATTCACCGAATGTACCGGTGACAAACATGGGATCGGCATCCAGGTTCCCGGTGCCGGTCCAGCCGCCCTGCACATCGCAGTAGGTCACTGCTGCCGTTCCTGAACTGAACATCATCTGCAACCCTTCAATTGCCTGGTTTCCCCAGACAATACAATTGGTAAACGTGGGAGAAGAAAGGTATCCGTAGCATCCTCCGCCAAAATCAACACCGGTATTGTTCACGATGGTGTTGTTGATAAAGACGGGATGAGATTCATACAGATAGAAAGCGCCGCCCCGGGATCCCGAGTAATTACCGGCAAACAGATTATTGGTAAGGGTTGGTGAGGAGGTGTAGAAGTAAATGGCTCCCGCCCGGGAATCCGTCATATTGTTGATCATAACGTTATCGGTCACCACGGGATCCGAATCGATCATGTAAAGAGCGCCACCCCGGGATGCCGACGTATTATTGATAAACAGGTTGTCCGTAATCACCGCGTCGGAATTGGACAGGTATATCCCGCCCCCCCGTGAGGATGTCTGGTTGGTGGTGATCACATTCCCGGTGATGGTGGGGGAGGCATTTTCAATGGAAATTCCCCCGCCCAGAAGACCGATACCACCGGTAATGGTAAGACCCGTCACAACGGCAGCCTGATTTTCCCCGGAGATAAACACAAACACCTGGCCGGCACTGGCGGCATCAATTATACATCCGGAGGGTCCGAAATTGGAGAGCAGCGTAATCGCTCTGCCGCCGAAATCGATATTGTAATTCCCGACGCCGGTATATGTCCCGTCTGCCAGGACAATGGTATCGCCATCCACTGCCCCGTCAACACCGGCCTGAACGGTGGGATAATCCGATGGGACATGGATATATGCGCTGTTTGCAGTGAATGTTCCCAATACAATAACGATTAACGACAAGTATCTACTCAGATTTTTCATAATAACCTCCATACCCTGTTAAAACCATAACGGGAATATAACCCCGATTGTTTTTGTTGCATCTTTTGTACCACCTGCGGAAAGCACATTAATCCTGATTCTAAACCTTCAGATGACGGTCTGAATGTTATGAAGGTTCCCTCCGAATCGGTATTTCGTGCACGGGGAAGTATCTACTTCGCCGGAATCGGTTTGCTCCTGCTGACTTTTTTCTCCACGTCCGCCAGGAAAACGTTGAACCCTGATGGAAGATTTTTGGCATGCTGTTTCAGATACAACAGGTCCTCCAGAGCCTTACCGGATTCATCCTGTTTCGTCCGGATCAATGCCCGGTTAAATCGTGCCATATTGAGATCCGGATCCAGTTCCAGCGCTCTGTTGTAATCGCACATAGCCTTCTGATTCTCACCGGACCGCATCCATACACTGCCCCGGGAATTGTAAAGCCGTGGATCCCCCGGGTTGAGCTGAATCGCCCGGTCAAAAGATGCGATCGCGCCGGTGAAATCACCTTTTCCGGCGAGTATATTACCCAGAGATGCGTGAGGTTCATAATTTTTGGGATCCAGGTCCATGGCCGTCTGAAGATGGTCACCGGCCAGGTCATACTGCTTCCCCATAGCCAGGATATTGGCGATATTGTTATGTGCATCGGCACTCCGGGGATTAATCTTGATCGCAATTTTGCAATCCTTCAGAGCCCCGTTCATATCCCCGAGTTTCGTACGGGTTATGCTCCGGTTTATATACGCTTCTTCATACCCGGGAAAAACCTTCAGTGCGGCATTGCTGAATTGGTATGCACCGAGAATATCCTGATTCATCAGACGCATCGCCGCCATTTTGTTCAACGCCACCGGTGAATCCGGGTAATAGTCCAGACTGTGTAGAAAAAGTGTTTCCGTATCCTTCCATTTCGTCGTATATACACCGGTATAAATTCCCAGAAAAACCATGTAGGCTAAAAGCACAGGCAACACCACAAATTTTCCCCGGGGAACCCTCTTCAGAAGTTGGTGGAAAAACACAGTGATAACAAGAATAATACCCATGCCGGGCACATAACTGAACCGGTCTGCTGCAATGACGTTCCCTGTTGAAGTAATCTCCAAAAGGGGCAGGATGTTCAGCAGAAAAAACAGAAGTCCCAGAAGCACAATCCGGGATTTCCGGCAGATAAACATCGCCAGAACATATAACGGCACAGACAATGTGTATAACCAGAATACACCGGGAATACCCTGGTAAAATTCGGGATAAACCGGTACTAAATTAAAGGGGATGACGGTTCTGATCACATAATGGGCCAGAGAATAACTCCCATAAAGAAACTTTATCAGCACAGGTACCGGGTAAAGTTCCACTGTGGAACGGTCCAGAATACCCATGATAACCAGCGTCAATATCCCGAACCCCGCAGCCAGAATGAAAAAGGGTCCCGCTTCCCACATATTTTGCCGTGAGAACACCCGCTTTCGCTCATACCACATAATCAACACCAGCACCGGTGCAAGTGTAACCGCCTGACCCTTTGAAAACAGCGCCAGAACAAAACAGAACAGACTGACCATGTAGGATGGATGTAATAGAAAATTTCCCGGTTTTTTTATCGGACGATCCAGATACCGATGAAAATAATAAAGACTCAGCAGGTAGAAAAATGCGTACAGAACATCCTTCCGCTCGGTAATCCAGACAACGGACTCCACATGAATGGGATGAAGACCAAACAGAATGCCGGCTGTCAGTGCCAGAAACCGGTTTCGGGTGAGCCGGTTCAGGATCAAAAATACCAGAAAGGTGTTCAGGAAATGCAAAAGCACATTATTAAAAATGAAAACAAAGGGTTTCAGACCGAAAAACAGGATCTCTAATGCCCAGCTCAGGTATGTCAGGGGAATGTACACATTGTTTTTATTCGATGTGAACATGGCGCGTATATTTTGAGGGTTCAGGGCTTGGATATCGAGATTGTTCTTCACAAAAATATCATCATCCCAATCCAGAAAATCATTCTGAAACGCAGGAAAATAGATACTGAAAATACCAACTAAAAAGAGTAAGCCAACGGCTGTCAGAAATTTTATTGAAATGGCAGGTGTGTTCACCGGTTCTGAACTCCTTTCCGGCTGCTATCGAATCGTTTTGACATTTTCTTGAGTGGTATCCGTTGCCGGATCAGGATTTATTCTGATCCATAACGTGGAAAGGATCCTTTGCCTCCGGAATAGTAAAATGTCCACGCAGAATGGTAATGATTTCAAAGGCAATTTCCTCGATGGGTTTCCGCGTCACATCTACGATGGGGCAATCGAGATCCTGGTTGAAGTATTGGTTCGCGTAGAGGATTTCAGATTTGACATAATCGAGATCAGCATAATTGCCGGTAGCACCCCCCAGATGGGAATGCCTGACCTGCCTGAGACTCGAAAGGTTTCGTGGATTTGTTGTCAGACCGATGACCCGGCCCCGGGGCAGCTCCTTCAGTATTTCCACCGGAGGCATGTCCATAATAATGGGCACATTAGCCACCATCCAGCCTTTAAACGCGAAATAGATACTCAACGGAGTCTTGAATGTCCGGGAGACCCCCAGCAGGATAATTTCCGCTTTCTTAAGTTCATGCACCCGCTGGCCGTCATCGTGACGGAATGCAAACTCCATGGCCTCAATACGCTGGAAATACGCTTTGTTCAATTCCCGGAACAGGCCGGGCCGTTCCAACGGGGACTTACTGAACTGTTCCGATAACTGCGCCAGAAGCGGGCCCATGAGATCAATGGTCTCAACATTGAATAATTTTCCGGTTTTGATTAAATATTCCCGAAGCCCGTGTGACACCAGTGTATGCAGGATAAAACCATGGGCGCTCCGGGCTTGCTCGACAACGGCATCAATTTCCTCTTTCCTTCGGATTCCGGCAATCAGTTCAATATCGACCGAAGTTTCAGAAAACTGTGTCAGAGCGGCACGTAACGCCTGGCGAGCCGTTTTTCCGGTACCATCAGAGACGACAAACAATTTATGCATTTAAACCTCCCATGTAAATCAGATCCCGGGCCGATTCACTTTCATACACCACTCAGGCGATTTTATCCAGTCCGCCGGAGAGTGTCATTCAATCTGTTGATTTGAATGAATTGGAAATTCTGTTTATACTCAAAAGAGTTGATCATGTAAGAGAGTTTTTCAAATGAGGGGTGTATTATGAAACAGATTCGGTTCTCGTCCTTTGTTCGACTTGTTTGTGTATTCACACTGATCAGCGGATGGCTGATGAGTCCTGTTCCGCATTTTATCAGTTCATGTTCTGCGGCCATTCCCGCTGTGGAACGGAGCGCATTGATCGATTTGTATAATAGCACCGACGGCGCCAATTGGACCAACAGTGCGGGGTGGCTGGGAGCGGTCGGAACAGAGGGTTCCTGGTACGGCATCACGGTTTCCGGGGACCATGTGACCCAGATTGTCATGGAGGAAAACAACCTTGTGGGAACAATTCCCGCAACATTGAGAAACTGTGCGTGGCTGTATCGACTCCGTCTGCCGGACAATTCTCTGTCAGGGACGATTCCCGAGGAACTGGGTTTTATCTATGGCCTTTCTGAACTGAATTTTTACCGGAACCAGTTGACCGGACCCATTCCCACTATGCTCAATAATAACCCTCTGCTGGACTACCTGAACCTGGGTTTTAATCAGTTGGAAGGTTCAATTCCCTCAACACTATCAGCGTTAACCGCCCTTACGAATCTCAACCTTCGGGATAACCTGCTCACCGGAGACGTGCCGGACGCGGTCTGGAATCTGACAACGCTGGACTCACTTTCATTGAAAGACAATCAACTTACCGGGAGTATACCTTCAACAATTGAAAACATAAGCGGCCTGATATATCTGTCCCTGGAGAACAACCTCATGGATGGTGTGATTCCCGCCACACTGGGCAATCTGACCAATCTTTTGGAACTTGAACTGGGAGACAATAATTTCACCGGTACCATTCCGATGGAACTTGCCGGACTGACTCTGCTTGAACGACTGGAGATGGGTGGTAACAATTTTACGGGAACCATTCCTCCGCAACTGGGCAACCTGTCCACTATGCTGGAAATGAGTCTCAACGACAATCAGCTTGATGGACCGATTCCCTCTGAACTGGCAAGCCTCGTGAATCTTACCAGACTGAATCTTTGTGACAATCTGCTGACCGGAAATATCCCCACCTGGTTCGACAACATGACCGCTCTTGATGAACTGTATCTCTGTAACAATCAACTGGATGGGGCAATCCCACCTGAACTGGGTTTAGTCACGACTCTCATCGAGCTGGAACTGGATGAAAACTTGCTGACGGGTTCTATCCCCGGAGAACTTGGGCTTCTGACGAACCTGACCAAACTCAGACTGAACAGCAACCTGCTGGATGGTGCCATACCATCTCAGCTGGCATCTCTTGTGAATCTTATTGATCTGAATTTGTGTCATAATGCATTTTCGGGATCTATTCCCAACTGGATTGACAGCCTGACCAGTCTTGAGGGACTGTATCTCTGTGACAATCAGTTGGATGGAACAATCCCCGTTGAACTGGGTTCACTCACGGCCCTTACAGAGCTGGAACTGGATGAAAATCTGCTGACAGGCGCTATACCGGTAATGCTGGGGAATCTGACCGATCTGGATACTCTGCGGATGAACGACAATATGCTGGACGGTTCAATTCCTGCCGAGTTGGCAAACCTTATCAATCTCACCGATCTGAATCTGTGCGACAATGGCCTGACGGGGAACATTCCCACATGGTTTACCAGTATGACCGTTCTTGAGAAACTGTATCTCTGTAACAATCAATTTGACGGGACAATCCCGACTGAACTGGGTTCCATCATTACCCTCAGAGATCTTGAACTGGATGAAAATCTGTTGACAGGTCCCATTCCTGTGACCCTGGGTAACCTGGTAAACCTTGAGGATCTCGAACTTGGCACGAACCAATTAGACGGAACAATTCCCACGCAACTGGGTACCCTGAGCAGTCTGCAGAAACTCGAACTGGAATACAATCTCCTTACCGGATCCATCCCATCGGAACTTGCCAATCTGACTCTGTTGGAAAACCTTGATCTGTCCGGCAATGCGTTTGATGATGCTTTTCCTGTGTGGCTGGGATCACTGACCAATCTCACAGGATTGTACCTCAATAGTATCGGTTTCACAGGTGGGATCCCCACATACCTGGGCAGCCTAATGACCCTTGAAGAACTGGAATTGTCTGAAAATAATTTCTCAGGCAGCATCCCCGTGGAATTGGCTGGACTGACGAACCTTTGGGGTCTGGATCTGAGGCATAATGAGCTGATTGGAATCATTCCTCCTCAACTGGGCGATCTTCACAACTTGGGCGCATTGGGTCTGGCGGACAACCATCTCGTCGGTCCCATCCCGTCACAACTGGGGAATCTGGTTAACCTGTTATGGCTGGAACTGAACTCGAATCAATTCGAGGGACCCTGGCCGGCAGAAATGATAAACCTGGTGAATATTGTTGATGGGCAAAGTAATTTCCGCTGGAATGCGCTGCGCACCAACGATCCGGTTTTGAGTGCATTTCTCGATCAGAAGCAGGAAGGCGGTGACTGGGCTTCAACCCAGACCATTGCCCCATCGGACTTCACCGCTGTCGATGCGGGAAGTACCTGGGTGGATCTGACCTGGACAGCCATCCCATTCTCCGGGGAAACCGGTGGGTATCTTGTTTACTATTCCGAAACTCAGGGTGGTCCCTATACCCTGTTTGAGACGACCATTGACAAAACCGTCTCATCCAGTCACGTTACCGGTCTGATACCGGATACCGAATACTATTTTATGATTCGGACCGTGACCTACAGTCATGTTGAAAATACTAATGATGTCTACAGCGAATTCAGCAATGAAATCTCAACAACGACTTCAGTGGAAACACCCACACCAACCTTCACGCCTACACCGACTTCAACGCCCAGTCAGGCAGCGACTGATACGCCGACACCGACGTCCACACCCACAAATACACCTGAACCCACAGATACACCTGAACCCACAGATACGCCCATTCCACCGACAGACACACCGGTTCCTCCCACGGACACGCCGGTTCCTCCCACGGATACACCGACGAGTACGCCCACAGAAACTCCCACGGTTGTTCCCGGATTCATTGATATCGATCTTCATCTGAACCAGGATACGTTCACCGGGGGCGATACCATGGAACTGTATCTGGACATCCGGGTGGGGGATGCCGACGTCCCGGCGGATCTGTATATTGCCCTGGAAATTCTGGGTGAATTCTATTTCCTGCCGGCACTGACTACCGAATTTGAACCCATGGTGTCCTGGACGTTCCCGGCTAATCTTGAAGCTGCAGACCTGCTCATATTCGAACTCGATTTCCCGGATATGGTGTATCCTGAAATCCTCGGAACATGGCACGGCGCAATTTTCGAGATGGGAACACTCAGTATTCTGGATTATGGATTTGTAACGTTTACGCTGCTTTAATCAAAAGGATCCGGGGGCGGCCTGCGGATCTGAAACTGAATACCGCCCTGTTCCATTTTTTTGAGGATCACCTGCCTGATCCATTTTTTGAGAAGTGCCCGTGTCAGGGGAATCAGCAGGCAGAGTCCGGCAATATCGGTGATGAGCCCCGGCGTCAGCAGGGTGATACCACCGGCGAATATCATCAAACCATCCAGGAGGTGTTCCCTGGGCATGCGTCCCTGAGACAATTCTCCCTGGATACGTGTCCACGCGGCGATCCCCTGAGATTTTGCCAGAAACGCGCCGGCAAATCCGGTGATGAGGACAAGCAGAATCGTGAGTTCCGCTCCCCAGATTTCACCAATCTTCAATAGCAGCAGAAGTTCCAGAAGAGGAACTCCGATAAACAGTGCCAGTAAATACCGAAAAATCATGCCGTAACCCTCAAACCCATGATGGTTAATTTAAGCTATTTTCCGGAAGAAGTAAACGTACCAGTTGTGAAAACGCATCATTATTTAAAGATGTTACAGTCGCTAAGCGAAACGATATAGAACTTGTCATAGATGTATTGACTTATGCTTTCTGACACTCTAAGATATTGTAACTGGAGGTTATTTTATGCCGGAACCAATCACCGATAATCATAAACTGTCATCAACTGAAATCGAAAACCGGATCCGTGACACCGGGACCCGGCTCCGGGAATCAATTACGGATATGCTGGATTCTCTACCCATACCTCCCCGCCGGCCTGCGGATATATGCAAAGGTCTGGGAGTAAACAAAGATCTTGCCAGTAAAATACTCATGGCCATCACTCAACCTGACCCTTTTGCCGCCATGTACCTTATGCCCGGTCCGGAAGCCTTGCGATCCCTTGTAAAAGCTGCCGGTCGAAAACATATCCAGGCAAATTTATTAAAACCGGTTACTCAAGCAATTTCCGATTTCGATTATATCCTGAAACATCTTGTGGGTGGTCGGTCGGAGTTAAATGCGGTGATCAGTGCATTATTACCGGAAGCCCGGCAGCGGTTTGAAATGAGCAACAAACAGGCCATGTTCAAAGCGGCATCAAATCTCAAGGGCTTTCTGGCGGAATGCATGGTAGAGACCATGTTGCTTGTTCCCGCCGGGGACCAATCTGAATATCTTGATGTTGCCGGTATTACCGGGTTTGTGGGCATGAGACGTTTGAAACCGGGTATCCCCATATTGACATCCATCGGCACTATCGGGCCGGAGGACACCGCAACCCACCTGACCTTTGATGACGAACCGATCAACCCGGAAGCAATGAATGTATTAATAGAGCAGTTCTCCACATCACCTACACCGGATATTGAGATTCAGGTGTTTAAATCCATATATCAGTATATTTTGAAAGGGGATAGTTTCGGCCTGGATTCCGGTATTGATCTTTTTTTCGGTAACATGATTCGAGATTATATTAAACGGTGTGAATCCCCGGGGAAAACCCGAAAACGCGCTTTCGGCACCGCCCTGGAAATCCCCGTAAAAACACTTGTTGTGGATGTCCTTCTGTATGAAAATCTCTGGCAAGGCAAGGAACCGGAGCTGGTGCTTTATGACACCGGCGCTTATGGCGGGGTGGATCCCAACGATCCCACACGGAATATCCATCGCCTGGACCACATGGAATCCATCCAGTACCTGGGAAAGGGTATTCGGAAATTCCGGATCAGTGAAATACCGGATTACTCGGACATGCTGCGGTTCGTCAGCAAAAAACGGGGATGGGACCCGGAAAAATTCCGGTGCTATCGATGCCGGATTCAGTACCCTTTCTACCCGGTACAGGTCTCGCTGCTGTTTGAACCGGATCCGTGTCCAAACGGTTTTGACCTAATCGGTCTTCCATAATCAATCTGGTTATTACTTCGGCGCCAGCACCGATGTAAAAGGAAACCAATCATGTCCTCCTACAACGGATCCTCACAACTGTCCATACCAAACACCGCGCCGAATATCTGTTGCGCATCACCGGCAGTCACGCTTCCGTCACCGTTGCAATCCGCTGCGCACTCTTCTTCATAAGTCGGCGTATACATCGCCAGGGCAATACTGAACGCAAGCTGGGCGTCTTCGGCTGTTAAAGAGCCATCACCATTGACATCACCGCTATGGATACACGCAGGTGTCGGTGTGGGTGTGACCTCCGGCGGGTTTGCGCCGTGCTGATGCCAGAACCATCCCCAGTCGCCTAAACCCTGATCAGACATGGTCTGCTGGCCCCGCATGAGTAAAAACTGACCCGGCGGAATATCAATATCAAATTCTTCAAGGAAGACATCGAAAAATGAATCCGGCGGCAGTTCCAGTGGAATTTCTTCAATGGAAATCCATGTGAGTTCCGGGTACTGCGGTGACACTTCACCGGGTCTGCCCAGTCCGGTGACAAACATATCCTCCAGGGGAACTGAGGTTTCTGAAATGGCCAGTTCAAGCGATTCATATTCAATTCCAATATCGGTGTCATTGAATATCCGGAGGGTCTGGAATCCGGGACGGAGTTCATCGATATCATCCGCCTGGAACCCGGATATTGCGACGCTGCCGGGAGTCAAGGGTATACCGTTAAAGGTCCACCAGCCATTCAGATCGATCACGATGTTGTGGTAATCGACATAAAATTCAAACCCGAAATGAATCCACTGACAGAACTGGATAAAACCGTCTGTTACAAAATCCAATGTGAATGACCAGGTGTCCGGGGATATCTCAACCAATGTATAATTTGCCACTGTCCAGTTCCCGGTTCCGGGATCACCAAATATAATGATATTGGCCAGGACAGGATCAACACCATCGGCGGAGTATATAGTTCCTTCCACATGGAAATCATTGGCCATCTCTCCACCCTGGTAATCAAAATGGATATCATCGTTCAGCGCCACCAGCACACCTGGGATCGGCGGAACCGGTGTTGTGGTCGGAATTGAAGTCGCCGTGGCGGTGGGCGGAAGCGTGGGGATGGCTGTACTGGTCGGTGGCAAAGTAGGTATGGCCGTACTGGTTGGTGGAAGTGTCGGTATGGGCGTTCCCGTGGGCGGCAATGTGGGAATTGCCGTGCTTGTCGGCGGTAAAGTAGGTATGGCCGTACTGGTTGGTGGAAGTGTCGGTATGGGCGTTCCCGTGGGCGGCAGCGTGGGTATCGCTGTGAATGTCGGCACACCCGGAATAGACTGGTGCTGCTCCCAGAACCATCCCCAATCCCCCGGAGGACCTCCATCCATGATCTGTTGACCCCTCATAAGCAGGAACGCATCCGGCGGGATGACAAACCCGACACTCCCCAGGTCAATCTCAAATGAACCGCCGGGAGGAAGAGATCCGGGAGGAGCGGGAACCGGAATCCACATAAGATCCGGATACATGGGAGACGGCTCTGTCGGTCGTCCGAGACCGGTAGTGAACATATCGGCTAATGGAATTTTTTCGTGAGATAAAGTAATTTCAAAAACGGGAATGGAAAGTGGCACTTGAGTATCATTGGTGATCAGGATTGTTTGCGCCTGATCATCGACATGGAACCCGGTGACGGCACCGTAAGCATCTGGAACTGGTTGACCATAATATGTCCACCAGCATTGAAGACCCCGAATAACATTATAATATTCAACGCTGAAATCCACACCGAAGTGGATCCACTGGCAATACGTGATCATACCATCCGTTTCAAAATCCAAAGAAAAGGACCATTCCTCCGGTCCGATCTGCACCAGCGTAGCATTGCTGACAGACCAATTCCCGGTTCCGGGATCACCGAAGATAATGATTTCGGATATAATCGGCGGCACGCCGTTTGCCGACAGGACGACTCCCTCAATATGAAAGTCGTTGGCGGTTTGAAAGTAATCAAAATGTACATCATCATTTAAAGCAACAACCACCTGTTGAGCAAACACCTGTCCCGTCAGAAACAGGCAGAACATTAATAATGAACACAATACACTCGATCTTTTCATCCTGAAACCTCCAGAGATTAAACCCCAAAAAACCTCATAAATCTGATTCAAACAACATTCAGTGCAAGCAAAATGTATTTTACGTGTTGAATATCGCAAAATCAATGATCTATTTGAAATCTGACAGTAAAAACCGGTTACTCACCCCACGTAAAAAAAACCATATCCAGATTTCCCAGAAGCATGGTGATCTCCGGATCTGTCATGGCGGCATACCAGGTTGCCTGGCCGGATCCGGCACCGGAGGGCCATTGAAATGCCGGCACAATATTGTATGCGGTCCGGCCGAATGTTGGTTCAGCGGGGATGTAACCAAACCCGGAAAAATCCGGGGCGAAAAAGAATTGGCCATAGACATCCAGGATGACAAACAGAGGCACATCGGAATATCCGGTTTGATCCGGCACACAGGTATACACGTCACAGGAAAAGATATCGCCGGGAATGAAATGTCCTGAGGACAGTTCGAGGATAACACCGAAATCGACACACTCAGGCGTCCGGCCCCGGTAAATTTCACCCTCAGGGTAGCAGCCGGCATAGATATAACCGTCGGATCCCGCCAGCAGGCATTGCACAGTGGTTGAACCGGGCGTATCCGTGGTATACGTCCAGAGATTGCCGTATTCATACCCGCGGAAGACATCCCCATTGAGAGATGTACCCACATACAGGAAGCCGTCGGGAGCGAACATGATGGGACCTGCGGATTGCGCATCCGGGATCTGGGGAAGCAGATTCCATCCCATATCCGGTTTTTTCCGATACACCCGGCCGATAAGATCCGAATATCCCAGGGTAGTGGCCGTGGCGTAGAGATTGCCGTCCGGCGCCTCAAACAGAGAATTGACCACACCATGGTATGACTCCGGCAGATATCCTCCGGGTTCCCAGTTATCACCGCCATCATTGGTGCGCATGATCAGAGCATCGGGATTGGCGGCAGCATAAATATACCCGTCGGA
>SWBY01000124.1_pt1 | contig 18966 bp, 18 predicted proteins | sample 4693071 | NCBI WGS metagenome assembly SWBY01 (sample SAMN10267273, study PRJNA491770) | bioreactor metagenome | isolation source: DHS bioreactor inoculated with marine methane seep sediment | place: Japan: Omine Ridge, Nankai Trough | collected 2006-05-06 | reverse complement strand
GTCGTCCGGTGCTCCCAGTTCCATCTGGATACATTTCAAAGCCACCACCCTATCATTTTTTGTCAGCACCTCTATGGGTGCTGCCAGGAAATGCATCTCCGTACCTTCATGCTCCGCAGCATCGATTTCAATAACGTTTGCAGGCATTTCATTCCGGGTACGTCTGTACAGGAGGACCACCCTTTCAGCGTCCATTCGAAGGGATGTTCTGGCGCAATCAATTGCGGTATTCCCTCCCCCCACAACAACAACTTTACCGTGAATATCAACTTCCCGGCCTCTGCCGATTTCTTCCAGAAATTTTATCCCGGAAAGAATCCCTTTAGCATCCTGTCCCCTGACACCGAGTTTTCGGCTTCCCCAGGCTCCCAGACCAAGGAAGACGGCATCAAATCCATCAGCCATAAGACTGCGAATCGTCATCTCCTCGCCAAGCGCCACATTTGTTTTCAACTCCACGCCCATTTCCAGAATCGTATCGATTTCATGATCCAGAAGATCGTAAGGCAATCGGTATTCCGGAATACCATAGCGGAGCATTCCTCCGGGTTCAGGCATGGCCTCGAAAATGGTTACTCGGTATCCGTTCATTCGCAGGTAATATGCAGCGGAGAGGCCGGCAGGGCCGGCACCTATTATGGCCACAGATTTGTGTTTTTCCGGTTTAATCTCGGGTTTGACATGCTCCAGGGCAGTATCCAGATCGAAATCTGCGGCAAATCGTTTCAGAAAATCAATTCCCACGTTTTCATCCAGGATATTCCGTCGGCACGCCATTTCACATGGTCGCGTACACACACGACCACAGATGGCGGGAAGCGGATTCGTCTGTTTGATAACCCGGACGGCTTCCTGATAATCACCATTGGCAATCAACGCAAGATATCCCTGAATATCAACCCCGGCCGGGCACGTCATCGTGCAGGGCGGCAGACAGTCCGCATAGTGATTGGACATCAGTAACTCAAGACTGGTCCGGCGCCCTTCCATCACCTTCGCGTTCCGTGTGGTGATCTCCATATTATCCCGGATCAACGTTGAACATGCCGGGACAAGTTTCGGCACACCTTTGACCTCAACCAGACACAGAAAACAGGAATTATAGGGCTCAAGCTGATTCTCCAGGCACAGATTCGGAATGTGGTCCAACTGATGTTCGTGAACAACTTCCAGAATTGTTTTGCCGGCATCTGCAAAAACCTTGACTCCGTTTATAATGACCTTGGCTTTTGACATCATAAATCTCCCATCTATCTAAAAAAATAATTATTCCTTGGTAATGGCGCTGACAGGACACACACGGTAGCATTCACCACAGTGTGTACAGACAGCCTGATCAACCACATGCGCTTTTTTCCGTTCCCCGGAAATCGCATCAACGGGACATGCTTTGACACAGAGAGTGCAACCAATACACGTCTTCTCATTGATGATATAATCCACGAGTTTCTGGCAGAGTTTTGCCGGACATTTCTTATTAAAAATATGCGCTTCATACTCCGATCGGAAATATTTTACAGTAGTCAGAACAGGATTAGGAGCCGTCTGCCCCAGACCGCAGAGACTGGATTCACGAACCTGCAGTGCGAGTCTACCCAGAAGATCGATATCCCCGGCTTTACCTTCACCTTCACAAATCCGTGTCAGTATTTCCAGCATCCGTTTGGTTCCAATCCGGCAGAAGGTACATTTCCCGCAGGATTCACTCTGAGTAAATTCCAGGAAATACCGGGCGACATCCACCATGCATGTATCTTCATCCATAACCACCAGTCCACCGGAACCCATAATAGCGCCTGTGGAAGTCAGGGATTCATAATCGATGAGAGTATCTTTCAACTCAGCGGGAATACACCCACCAGACGGACCGCCAATCTGGACGGCTTTGAACTTCTTGCCGTTGGGGATGCCGCCGCCGATATCAAATACGATTTTCTTGATATTGATCCCCATGGGAACCTCAACCAGACCGGAATTGTTTATCTTACCCACAAGTGAGAAAATCTTTGTACCTTTGCTGGATTCAGTACCCAGTGATGCAAACCATTCGGCGCCCCGGAGTAATATCGGTGGGATATTGGCCCAGGTTTCAACGTTGTTAATATTAGTGGGTTTACCCCAGAGACCTTTTTCCGCCGGGAAGGGTGGACGGAACCTTGGTCGGCCGTCCCGTCCTTCAACCGATGCAATCAGTGCCGTCTCTTCACCGCAGACAAAAGCTCCGCCACCCCGGACGACACGAACATCGAATTGGAAACCCGAGCCCAGGATATCATCGCCCATCAGACCATATTCCCGAGCCTGTTCAATGGCGAGTTTTAAACGATGAATAGCCAGGGGATATTCATCACGCACATACAGGATACCCTCATTCGCACCGATGGCATACCCACCGATGATCATACCCTCCAGAACGGAATGGGGATCCGCCTCAAGGATGGACCGATCCATAAACGCACCGGGATCACCTTCATCCCCATTACAGAGAACATACTTGGGCTTGCCCTTTGCCTGGCTGCAGAACTGCCATTTAAGACCTGTTGGGAACCCGCCGCCACCTCGACCTCTCAGATGAGATTTCTTAACCTCATCAACAACATCCTCCGGTGACATCTCGAAGAGAACTTTTTCCACAGCTGCATACCCGTTATGAGCGATATAATCATCAATCTTTTCAGGATCAATGCTTCCCCGATTTCGTAATGCCACCAGGATCTGATCTTTAAAAAAACCAATATCCCGCATGAGAGGCACCTCAGGGGCTTTCTTCGTGGCGGAATACATCAATTTCTTGACCGGACGGCCTTTCAGAAAGTGTTCCTCCACCAGATGCGGAATATCATCGGTTTTTAAATCCTGATAAAAAATACCTTCAGGCTGAACCACCATGACGGGACCCCGTTCACAAAATCCATTACATCCCGTTCCAATCACCTGCACTTCATCCTGCAAATTCTGTTTGGCCAGTTCATCCTCGAGCGCCTTTTTGACCTCGAATGCACCATTGGAAACACACCCGGTGCCTGTGCACACAAGACAGTGGCTGCGAAACTTGTCCATAATTCCCCCTTATATAATTTCCAAATTAAAGGAAAATAATCTAAAAATTAATTCATTTTTTCACTGCCGATAGCCAGAGCGTATTCTTCCACCAACTGACCGTTCACGGCATGTTTCATCAGGACCTCGACAATCTTTTCAGCATTGAGATCCACATATTTTACTGGCGCTGAATTTTGGTATTCGACGGTAACCATCGGTTCATGACTGCAAAGACCGGCACATCCCGAGTTTGTCACAAGGATGTCCTCGATTTTATTGTCATCAAGTGCCTTCAGTAGAGCATCCATCACCTCACGTGCACCCGAGGCAATACCGCAGGTGCCCATATGAACTGTAATCTTCGCTTTTCCTTTGGCATCCCTGAGATTAATGGATTTTTTCGCTTTTTCCCTGATTTTTCTCAATTCTTCGATGGTTAGTTTTCCCATGGTACCTCCTGCTTACAAAAAAAACCTGTTATAGATTTTGCCTTTCTTGAATCACCTGGCGAATAAAATGTAACACTTCGGGTTCAGAAATAGAAACCCCATCCAGGGTGCATTTTATCACGCGCGTGTCAAAAATAAAGAGATCTTCTGAAATATCATGCCTGAAGACAATATCAATTTCCTGATTTGATAGAAGTAGCGAAACAATTGTGGCCGCCAGATCGCCCAGTGGCTGCCGGTCGATATGTGTCATTTGAAATGAGGCCGTTACCCGGGTGCCTTTACCGGGAGTAGAAAGGATCTCGAAATCTCCTCCCGCCTGTTCCGCCGCCTGCTTGAAGATTGATAACCCCATACCTACGCGGCGCACCGTTTTCGTTGTGAAAAACGGATCCAGAACCTGTTTGATCATCTCTGTTCCCATGCCCTCACCATCATCTGTGATGGTGATCTCCATTCGATCTCGTTCCGGCATTTCCAGAATTGTAATTTCAATACATTCGGCGCCGGCTCGAATGGAATTTTCAGCGATGTCCTGAATATGGAGAGACAACTCTTTCATCTCAACCTGCACTTCCGACATGGCAGCAGTGGGACTTGCCGAGCGCATTTGCAATCTCCTCAAATGTCGGTTCATTCAGATAATAATGCGTGCACACTTTACCGATGTCTTCGATATAATGCGCATCAGAATTGGTCACAAACGTGTAGCCGGCATATTGGGGGTACCGCTTTATACCCTCCTCCAGAGGAAGTCGCCATGAAATTTCCAGCGCATCAAATGTCACACGTGGTGGAATGAACCCCAACTGTCCGATAATGCCGAATGCCTGGCGATCGATGTGTGCCGCTATTGCCAGGCCCTTGACGCCATGTATCATTTCCACGACTTTCCTGACGGAAAAAGGTGTGGCTGAGAGCAGGATTTTCGAACAGAACCCCTCCACTTCATCATCACCATTGGCAAGCACCTGGTCCTGGATATAATTTTCATCCCCGGATTCATCAAGGACATCGTAAATCTGTTCCTGGATCAATTCAGCGGTTTCAACATCAGGAAATATTGCGAGAATATGCACTTCCTCACGGGAAGCGATTTCCATACCCGGTAAGACCACCAGATCAGTCCCAAGGGCGGCCATCTGCACAGCCCGAACATTTCCGGCTGTGTTGTGATCACTGACGGCAATGATATTCAGGTTCTTCCGGATCGCTTCCCTGACAATGGCACGGGGCGACATACTGAGATCGCCACAGGGCGACAGACAAGTGTGGAGATGAAAATCAGATCGGTAGAGGGTTATAGTCACCTGACTCCTGATACTCCGAGTTTCGCCAGTTCACAAACGATTTCAAATGATGTCAGGGGGGATGAAAGCAACGTCACATTTTCCGCTTGCGCGCTTTCCAGCGTTTCTTCCAGAATCTGACTGTTTTTCGAGAGAATAATGGCAGTGAGATCTTTCAGGGTAGCAACGGCAATAATGTTTTCATGTACCTGAATGGTGATCCAGAGATCCCCTTCCCTACCGGATGCGATGACATCACTGAGGAGATCCCCCACATATCCTCCGGATACTTCTTTCGCGAGCAGGTCACCTTCATGAATCACCGTCAGGTTCAATGCATCAACGATTTTTTTCAATTGCATCGGATAGCTCCTTTATTTTGATGAAAACACAATCACTCAGTTCTGCATTACCCGAAACCACATCTTCAGCCAGCGTACGGCAGGTGGGTGCCCCGCAGGCTGCACAGTTTTTCCCGGGTAACAGTCCTGTATATGATTCAATCTGATTCATTTTTTTCAGTGCCTTACGAAAATCCGTATCCAGGGCTGCCGGCGATTCAGCCACGAATTTCACTTCAGAGTGAAGAAAGTGTTCTTCATAATCACGCAGGACCCGTTTTCGATCGACCCGGCTTCTTACACCATATTGTTCGATGAGGTCCTTGATCCTCCGACTGGCAAAAAGTTTATTTTTTACCACCAGGGGTCCACCCACACACCCTTCGGGACAGGTGGCACATTCCAGGTAGTCCACTTCTTTCAGCCGCCCAGCAGCAACATCATCCAACACCCGGATAACTTCCTGGGCACCGGTTACAGAGAGGCACTGTTTGGATTTCATCCCCCAGCCCCCACCATCATTAATCGACCAACTCAAACCGACACCGCTGGATCGCTGCAGAATCCAGTCTTCTGTCAGATCATGGACAGCATCCAGTAACGTGCCAAAAATGTCTTTAATAGCGATTGCCCCATTCAGTGGTGATTTTTTTATTCCCACCGGATTGCTGATGGACACCATTTTTGCGGCACAGGGTGTTATGTGGAACACACCAATTTCCTCGGATTTCGCACCGGTTCGACGCATGACTTCTGCTCGGACGCGATTTCCGGCGATTTCCCGAGGAACAGAAATGGGGATAATATTATTGACCAACTCCGGATAATTTTTCAGAATCAATCGAACAACAGCGGGACAGTAGTTTGAAATATAGGGACGTATTTCCTTGGATTCATCCAGAAAAATGTCCATTGCGGTAAGAACTCTTTCGCAGCTGAGAGCCGTATCATAGACAAAATTGAATCCGATCTTCAGCAGTCCAAGAAGTACATCATTGGGAGTCACCGAATCATCGAACTGTGCGTACAGGACCGGAGACGGTATCGCCACAAGATGTTTGAACCCGGTCAGATCCTTGGATTTGCTGGTCATGGACTGCACGGCATGTTCCGGACAGACCCGGGAACATTCACCGCAATCAATACATAAATCTTCCCGGAAAATCTGAGCGACATTATCTTTCACACGAATTGCACCCGCCGGGCAGGCAAGCGTGCAGACTACGCAACCGGTACATTTATCTCTGTCGATTTGAATCGAGTGAGCGCTATGCTGGATAATCATGCGACCTTATCCTCCTGCATATTCTCCTTTAACATTCCTACCTTGCCAAACACCAGTTAACTCAACCCGTTATGCGGATTCGTCCGGCAAAAAAACATCGATTTTCAGGACAGTACCTTTTCCCACCACTGATTCGATTGAGAATTTATCTGACGTTTTTTTAATATTCGGCAGGCCCAGTCCGGCACCAAAACCACGCTCCCGCATATCCCGAGTAGCCGTCGAATAACCCTCTGTAAGTGCCTTGTCGATATCAGGAATTCCCGGACCTTCATCATCAAAAACAAGGTGCACGTTTGATGCAGAAATTTCCATGGTAACCGTACAATTTCTGGTATACAGGACCGCGTTCATTTCTGCTTCATATGAAACGATCATCACGCGCCAGATTATTTCACTGTCAACGCTGAGTTGTTTCAGAATCTTTTTTATCTGTTTTGATACCGTGCCGGCATGTTGAAAATTATTGCCCTCGATGGTGAATGTTTTCGTAAACAGTATAGTATCATTCTGCATCAGGGCACCTTACCGGTCACGTTTTGCCGATTTGAGATCATTGCGGAATAAAAGACCACATGCCTCGAACATCGTCAATTCAGTAACGAGGATGGGTATTTCATCTTCATTGGCGGCATCCAGAAGTTCTTTGTAGGGTCTGCGATTCCCGACAAACACAATTCCGGCCAGATCAAAGAGTTCTGCCGCATTGACAACCTGCACATCCAGCAATCCGGTTAACCAGAGAGCACCCCGGGAACAGGATGCCAGCACTTCTGAAATTAAATCCGACGCATGGACGGAGTCAACATCCGTGTCCAGGGATAATTGATCCGTCAGATTTTCCGCGGCAAGCAAGTTTCTAATTTCTTCTAAACGCAAAGCTATTTCGCCCCCTTTGCCGGTTTCTTGTATTTGGATATAATTTTTGGAATCTGTTTCGGTGTTACTTTGCCATAGAAAGTCTCATCAATCATGACAACCGGGGCCAGACCGCAACATCCCACACACATCACCGGCTCAAAAGAAAACAAACCATCATCCGTCACCTGATTCTCTTCCACACCCAACTGGGATTGCAGTGCCCGAACCAGGTCCGGTCCGCCTTTAATATGGCAAGCCGTTCCCAGACACACTTTGACAATATGTTTTCCGGGAGGACTCATTTTAAATGCTTTATAAAAGGTCGCTACGGAAAACACCTGGGATAGAGGAATTTTCAATGTTTCCGCCAGTTCCTGAAGCGCTTTGGCGGGCAAATAGGTTAATTCATGTTGAAGATCCTGAAGAATTGCAATCAATGCACTTGAATTATAATCATTCTTCTTCAGCACCTTTTCCAACGGTTTGGAATATTCCAACTTCTCTTTCGTTGCCTGTACCATTATTTATCTCCCGCTAAACATCTACTCAAAAAAAAATAAATTCCATCCCCATTAAAAGGGAAAATCACCCAAGAATCAAGGAGAATTGAACGCATCCCGGTTCCCAATGACAAAGGATGCTTAAAACCCTGATCGTTCCTCTTGTACCGTTCATGAAACGATCAGCCTGGAACGGTAATTTACAGCTCTTTACGTAACGTGAACAGGTATAGCAGATTCTTAAATCCGTCACCCCAGAGATTCAATTTGGAAGGTCCCACCCGGGTAATATATTTGAATTGCACGGGAACTTCCCGAGCTCTGATAGTGGGATGCTTGAAACTCCGGATTTTGAATTCTTCAGAGAAAGGCATACCGTCACTGATCACTTTGATCTCATCCAGAACTTCCTTCCGGTAGACCCACATCCCGCTCTGGCTGTCCCGAAGCCTGATCCCGAACAGCATCCATGTGACCGTGGTGAGGAAAATATTTCCAAAATATCTGAGCAGCATATTAAAGGAATGTCCGAATTGGATAGGGATTCGAGCGGCGGAAACAAAATCGAGTTCATCCAGAATCAGGGTATCGATGAGGTAACTAATGGCATGGGCGGGATAGGTGCCATCCCCGTCCATGGTCACCACAATATCGGTTTTGACATTGGCAAACCCACATTTGTAAGCCGCTCCATAGCCCTGCCGTTCTTCAAAAACCACCCGGGCACCCAGAGATTTGGCCACCTCGGATGTTTTATCCGTTGAGTTATTGTCCACCACAAGAATCTCATCAACAAAATCCGGAAGTGTGGGGATCACTAATGCGACACCACCTTCCTCATTGTAACAGGGAAGAACAACAGTGATCGTCCGGTCTTTATACATTACTTATCTCCTCTACTGGCGAACCGTGCCCACTTAATTTTCATACTTTCTAAAATTACATGCCCGAACATTAACGGGTTAAACATTACGGCATTGGTCAAAAAACATTCATACGTACAAAAACACCGTTCTCTGTCTATCCGATTCCGGAATGCATCTGCTTCAGGGGATGTCATGATTTTCCGGAAATTATAATTTTCTTTCCGGAGATTACCCAGAATTTCACTTCGGAGTTCACACGGTGCAATATCCCCATCCGGGTACATGATTGTACCCAGTTTTCCGGCATAACACGGAACCACGTACCGTTTTTCACGGGTAATGGTTTGTATGATCCGCTGCCGGACCATTTTCATCCCGTTCACCATATCCGCAAACGGATACCCATGGTACCCCTTCAATAAACTGCTTTTCATGTCTTCATCCAGACGATCTGAAAACGCTTTATATTTTTCGAGATCCACGTCCAGAGCCTTGGGGTTTCGAGGTTCTCCCCGGCAGAGCAGGTGATTGATAGTCTCCACCTGCAGTTCATTTCTAAGAAAATCGTAGAGATCGTCCAGTTTATCCTGATTATAATGAGAAACTGTGACGGCGACATTGAGATTGAAATTAGTAAACCGTGATTTCAACTTATGGAGCTCTCTATATGTATTTACAGCCCGGTCAAACAGACCATCCACCTGGCGAATCCGGTCATGATCCTCACCGATACCATCGATCGAGATATCCAGGGCAAAATCAATACCTTTGCAGGTCACCAGGATCTCCTCCACCGCCTGAACCATTTTGCCGGTATGATACCCATTGGACGGCATCCCCAGATTGCGAAACCCGGGTCGCTTATAAAATGTCTGAACAATTTGTGAAATGTCGTCCCGAATAAAGGGATCACCTCCTGTGATGAGCAGGAAAAGGATGGGATCCATATGCTCCGTGGTACGGGCAATTTCATCGACAGTAAGCTCATTCCGGCTCTCCGCCCGTTCACCCAGCAAACAGTGCAGACAGCGGGCCGTACAGTTTTTCGTGACGAAAAAAACCAGGTAATGCGGGAGGGCATGACGTTTTGTCACGATCCGTTTTGCAAATTTTAAATAGCTTGGTACAGGCATAAGCACCCTGTTCTTTTGTTTAAAACCGTGGATAAAATCATGGTTAACCCAGGCACGTCGGGATTCTAGTTGATTTTCAGTATGGAGACAACCCGAAAAATCGCGTTATGTTCAGAGTTTATCCTCGCAATTGAAATATTGAATAGCCGGAATACTGGCTCAGACCTCAAAGCCTGAGAAGCCGGATCACCTGCAGAGGAAAAAGCCCGGTCGAAAACCGTCTCCGCATTTCCTGACAGGTAGATCCGGATTATTGGACCCTCGTTGCGTTTTGATGAGGTTCACGTTTCGGTCTCCGGCAAACAGCCTGTTGTTTCGAAAAATCGATACCGTGATGATACCGTGCAATTTTGCGAGCCATATCAGTGTTTTCTCGATAGCAGCGCACCTCCCAGCCCGATCAGTATGAGTAAGATGCCGATTGGATGCAAGGCCGGAACCGGGCCCACACCGTCATAAGGATGGTGATAGCCCATGTCCACAACGCCGATGTCTGCAATCCAGTCGGTCCGGCTCGTGCACTGATCCTGACAGCGCAAACCGTCCGCAGTCTCGAAACAGATGCTCGAGGCTGCGACACTGCCTGTGTCGATGCACGGGCTGTCCGCAGCCTGACCCGCTGCGGTCTGACTCAAAAAATGCGTATACATCGGCACTGAGACATACAGCGGATCCTGGTCCATGTTGCCGGTTCCCGGCCAGCCGCCTTGAATATCGGAAAATGTGGCTGCAATGTTCGTTGTATCGCCGGTAAACGAAACCGGAGAATTGTCCCATACAATGCAGTCGACGAGGGTTGCACTGGATGAGAAGCAACTGACCGCGCCACCCGGGGATATCCCGTTTTCAGCGTTGCCGGCGAGCGTGCAATTGCGAAGGGCAACAGAAGTCCCATTGCCGCAATCCAAGGCAGGACCCGTGTTGTCGATAATCAGGCAATTATCCATCTGAATGGTGGAGTTAATTATGTGGATTGCATTGGATACATTCGGTGCTATGTTTTGCGAAATGATGCAATTCGAGATCAGAGCATCGCTGTCGTGGATGTCCATGGCTGCGGCTGCCCAACCGGTGTAGTTGCCCGAAATGACGCAATCGATAATCTCGGAATCAACACATTGTTGCAGGGAAACACCGCCACCGGCGATGATCGGGTAATTGTGATCCGTGATGTCACAGCCAATAATGGTCAATGTCGAATAGTAGCCTTCGATTCCGCCGGCGCCGTGTCCACCCTCATTTCGGCGAATCACACAATCGCGGATTGTCGCCGCCGTCTGGAAGCAACTGACGCCGCAACCCCACTGGGAGAATTCATCATAGAGTTGTGCCTGATTATCCTCCACGGTACAGCCCTCTATAAGCGGGTTTGCGGTCCCTTCAATATAAATGCCGATCCCCCAGCAGGCCAGATTTTCGCGCAGTATGCAGTTCCGAATCGTCGGCGAGCTGTTCAGGATATGGATTCCGCCGCCGCCGCCTCCCTCCTGCGTCTCGCAATCCGTTGCTGCGCCGTTTGTGATTGTAAATCCATCAAGCAGGGCGACAGATGTCTCACCGGAGTGAAAAAAGACGCCGCGATCCTCACCGCTGCAGTTAATCACGGTCCAATCGGCGCCGAGTTCTGACACAACCTCGATGATCTTACCTCCGTAATCCAGAGCGCGGTTGCCGGCGCCCGTATATGTTCCGGGTGCGACAAGAACAGTGTCGCCGTTTGCCGACGCATCGATACCGGCCTGAATCGTCGTGTAATTTGCCGGGACATGGTGAACGGCGGCAAATCCGAATCCAGCGAAACAGATTATTGGAATGAAAGTAGATAAAATTACCCTGCTCATGTTTGATCCTCTGGGGATATTTCCACATTAATTGTCAGTATTAATGCAATTAATTATAACTATTTGGGATATGAGAATCAAGTTCGATGGCAGAAAACATCCTCAAAATACTAAGTAAAAATTAGGTTATGTTATCGTGATCCACTGTGATTATTACATTACTTTTCAGATGCCTTTGCTCGACATAATAATAGATAAAACGTATTATATTTAAGCATGTCTCAGGAAACAAGAAACAATACCGGAAAACTCAGCATCTATACGACCTGGCCGCTATTGATCTCTTTAATGCTTTTGATTCTGAATGACACCCTTCTCAAGCAAATCCATCCGGGTTGGATAACCGGAAAACTTTCGGATTTCTCCGGCATTTTTCTTCTAATACTCTTTCTGCGCGCAATTTTCCCAAAAAGCACAGGAAGAATTTCACTCGCTGTCACTCTTGGATTTACTTTTTGGAAGAGCGGTTTTTCTCAACCCTTGATCGATGCGTTTAATCAGTGCTGTCAGATAAAAATTGGCAGGGTCATCGACTACACTGATCTCATTGCACTAATTATGGTTCCGATCGCGCATCTGACATTCGACAACTGTCGGAAATTCCAAGTACAGTTCGATATTTTAAAATTGCTGCGAATTCCCGCTATTCTCCTCACGCTGTTCGCGCTCACCGGAACCTCTGTAAGATATCCCTATCATCATTACGCAATCCGAAAAATAACCGTTGACGAACAAGTAGAGCGCGGAAAAATAATCAGTGTTCTGAATCATGTCTTTGCGCATTATGAGTTATCATGCGTAAACTGTGATCCACGGGATGAGTGCGGGGAGTTTGGAAAGGAAAAAATCCGGATCCGATATTGCTTTCTAGAGAACAACCGGGGGATTGATTTTGAAGTTTTGGGGACCGCAGGCGGCATATTCGGAGCCGGAATGTTTAAAAAAAGCTCATGGGAGGAAATGGACCGGATAAAGTCCAGATTGAAGTCTGATCTGGGGTATGCTTTCAGAGATATGGAGTTGGTGATCTCTCTGCCGGAAGAATTTTACTCAAATGCCAGGTATCCGGACTGGGCTGTAAACTCGTATATACAACATCCGGATTAAACGCCAATAATTCAAGATTATTGATTTGATGATATCGGGCAATTTAGAGAGACGAAATGCAAGGTCATCAGTTCTGTTATCAAGCCTTTTCCACTTTGTTGATAGTCGAACGAACAGCACCCAAAGACCGCATCGATATTCAGGAAACTGAAGCTTTCCCTTTACAATTAGATCTGCCTCAGTCTCGACGTCTCAGATTACTGTGCCAAAGAGCCCGGTATCTCGAAACAGCGCTTCGCATCCCCGAAATCCCTCGCAATGATGCGCACTGGGTTTTGTTCCTCGCAATGACGGTTTGGATATTGCTCCCCGCATTTACAACGTATACCCAAGGGCTTTCAACTTCCGTTTGGTCTCCTCGGATATATCAATTTCAATATCATGCTGCCGGGATGCCGCCCGATTGAAACCTTCGTCAAGATTCAGGGTCAGTTCATCCGCCACGGGAGCCAGATTCACAACCTGGTTGACACGCTCACCGGGATCGTTCTGCATATCATAAAGTTCACGGTTGCCGGTCCCCGGTGATGCAATTAGTTTCCAGTGATCCGATCGGATCCCGCGCTGTTTCACGGCATCCCGCGCCATGATAATTCCGAAATTTTCCACCAACGCAATGGATCGCTTTTTTTCCCGGTCCAGAAGATTGAAACCGTCCATGGCATCGGGGAGTGGAAAATTAACAGCGGATGAGAGTGTGGGAGCGATATCCAGAACGGAGGCAAGATGAGGATAGATCTTCCCTGCCGCAAAACCCGGACCGTAAAACATCATGGGAACATGCAAAGCCGGTTCATAGATATCTTCACCATGAGTGTAAAACCGGCCATGTTCACCAAAACTTTCACCATGATCCGCAACGCAGGCAATGACGGTATTGTCCAGAAGTTGATTATCAGCCAGGTGCTGCCAGACCCGCTTCACTTCATCATCCAGAGTGCTGATTTCACCCAGATACAGTTCCTCGGGCCGGCCCTCACGAATAATCTCACCTGTCCCCGCAAGCGCCATGCGTGCACGGTCACGATCATTCTCATCAGAATATCTGAATCGGGGTGTTACGGTATTCCGGTAATAGTTTTGGTAATGCTCCGGAGGAACATACGGAGCATGGGGTTCAAAATAGTGCAGCCAGAGGAAAAAGGAACCCCGATGCCCGTATTTCGTCAACCATGGAATGGCATATGAGTTAGTATCTCGTGCACTGCTTTCCATACGACCACGGGCAAAGTAATTTTTAATTAAAGTCAGCCACGAAGCGCTCCAGAGAGGATCTGCCCGTGTAAAAGCGTCATGATAGAGTTGAAATCCCTGATCCAGTCCGAACCGACGATCCAGGGGGAAACAACTGACAAACGCCGCTGTCCGATACCCCCGATCCTCGAGAATTTCAGCCAGAGTAAGATTATCCAGGCCCAGACGATAGCGATTTTCCAGAGCGCCGTGGACGGCCGGAATTGTCGCCGTCATCATGGACGCATGGGATGGCGTGGTCATGGGAACCGGACATATCGCCTGAATACACTGCCATCCCTTCCGGGCAAGAGTATCGAGAAACGGTGAATTCACCAGTGGATGTCCCCCGGAACCCAGGGAATCCGCCCGGAGAGTATCCAGGGTAATCAAAACGATATTTGGAGATTCCTTCACACTGGCCGATCCGGAAAATGTCCATCCCAGATTGATCACCGTGGCAAACCCCATCACAGGGGTGATCGCCAGTACAGAGATTATTATCGGCACCTTCCCGTTCAGTCCGAGGAATTTCACGCAAATAGTGCTCAGGATGCCGGAAATTACCAGACCGATAACTCCAGCCGTAATCAGCCCCATTGCAATACAACCCGCCAGCGCGGACCCCATTGCCGGAATCACTAATCCTCGATTCAAAACAAGAACAAGATCCAGGGTTCCCAGGAAGAGGCTCCACAAACCACAAAAAATGAGAATTTTCCGGTACGGTTTTCCAGTAACCGATCCGGCCATGTCAGTAGTTATCCTTCCACAGAATGGCACGCTTCAGCAGAGAGAACATCGGCATTCGGTATGTTTTGGAATACCGGTAGGCATAGGTGATGTTAAATAACCAGCGGGTAAGGAAATTATTGGTCCCACGGCGGGCAATTTTCTTTATCACATGTGAAAACCGTGGAAACCGCACAGCCAGATAGAACAGTTTCTGTAAGGAAACCAATGCCCGGGCATCGGCATTCTCAATGACGGTGTCGTTGAAATATGATTGTGTGAGGTGGTGGACACTATAGGTGCTGTCCAACAACTTCATCTTCTTAGCCAATTTTTCCAGATCCGTCCCGGGATAGGGTTGAATAATGGAGCACCACGGATAGTCAGCCTGAATCTGCTGGTTCAACTCTACAGTTTCCCATGCATTTTCAAATGTTTCACCCGGCATTCCCACCATATTGAAGGTACCGATTTTAATCCCGAATTTTTTCAACAGGCGGGCGGTTTCCTGAATTTCTTCCCTGGAAATGTTTTTGCCCAGAACATCATTACGGATCCGATCATTTCCACTTTCAATCCCAAAATAAGCAATATAACAACCTGCCCGGTGCATGGCTGCCACCATTTTTTCCGTGGTAAGGTCCGCCCGGATCAGGCAGGAAAATGGCAGATTAACCTCCTTGCTGTAGCAATCCAGAAATTCAAGCAGCCAACTCTCCTTCAGCAAAAACACTTCATCATCGAATCGAACAGCTTTTAGAGGGTATTTTTCACGAACATCACGTATCTCCTTGCAGATTTTGGCAATATCCGGTTTCCGAACCATTGCCCCCAGACCGGCATAAATCTCTTTATACGCTTTATTGGAACAGAAGGAACAATTGAATGGACAACCTCTGCCTGTAATAAAATGCTTGCTGGGACTGTCTCGCAGAACCGGGTATTTATAGTAAAGTTCCCGGTCAGGGACAGGCAGCGAATCGAGATCTTCGATAAGAGGACGTAAGGTATTTTTTTTCACCGTTCCGTTTTGGCGGACCCACAGGTTCTGTATTCCGGCAAATTCTGTACCGCTATCCACACATTGCGCCAGTTCAAGAAGAGCGTCCTCCCCTTCACCCCGGCAGATAATATCCACCCCGTCCTCCTCCACAATTTCAGGGAAGAATGTCGGGTGAGGTCCACCCATGATCGTCAGGACATCCGTCTGTAACTTGATCTTCCTGAACAGGTTCAGCACCCACTCATGACTACCGCTGACAACATATGCAGCGATGATATCCGGTTGATAACGGGGCAGTTCCGCCAATACTTTTCCGGAATCGGACTGGATAATCAGATCCACTTCATGACCCGCACGTTTCAGGACGGCTGAAAGCACCATTGTTCCCAGGTATTCAAACCAGAAATTCTGTACAAACAGTATTCTAGCCACGAAAATCAGACCTTTTTCTTCAGAAAGGTTCTCAAACCGCCTTTGATGAGATTCCAGGCTTTATCCGGCGGAAGTGTGAACAATTTTTTCATTTGACGGATGACATAGCGTGGTCTCAGATAAAACCGGCGATATGCCCGGGCAACGGTCTGGCGAATTTCCTCGGGATCCCGGTCCTCAGGAACATATACAATCTCATTGAAGACATTATAAGTCGTGGCATCTTCATTTATGATCCGACCGGATTGCCGAGCAAGGTCAGTCAGATCATTACCGGGATACGGTACGAATGTCAGCCAGTATATATAATCCGGATCCAGCTCAATACCGAACCGAATAGATTCCTGAGTATCTTCATATTTCTCACCCGGGAGGGTCAGCATAAATGATGCGACGGTTTCGATTCCCAACTCCCGGGTCAATTTGAATGCTTTCCGGGCCTGATCCAGGGTCGTACCTTTCCGAATGATTTTCAGAAGACGGGGAACACCGGTTTCGACACCAAAAAATATCTGATAACAGCCGGAGTCCCGCATACGTGTCAGGAGCTCCCGGTCAACGAGATCCACACGAGTAAAACATGCCCAGGGGAGACTCAGACCACTGGCGTCCAGGGCATCGCACAGAGCGTAGACCCGATCCCGGTTCACGGTAAACGTCTCATCGTAGAATTGAATACTGTCCATTCCAAACGCATTCACCAGGCGATGGATATCGTCGATCACTTTTTCCGGCGATCGAAATCGGAACGTACGTCCGAAAATAAGATCTCCTGAACAGTATGAACAATTATAAGGACATCCGCGGCTGGTCATGAGGTGAAGCGTACGCCGACCCCTGAGCTGGGCAGAGGAATGGTAATGTTTCATTGGGAACAGGTGGAGCGCCGGGAAAGGCAGATCATCCAGTGATTGGATTAGCTGCAGACGGGAATTCGTCACAATTTTGTCGGATTCATCCTTGAAAGCAATACTCCCGACCTCATGAATCGAAATTCCCCGGGACCACGCATCCAGGAGTTGCTGAAACGGCAGTTCACCCTCACCCAGAACAACAACATCAACAAACGGGTGCGCCAGTTGTTCCTCCGGAAAAAGTGTAGCCTGAACGCCGCCATAGACGATTTTGATCTCAGGGTTCACTGATCTTGCGATTTGTGCCACCCGATTGCACCGGGGCAGATTAGCGCAAAATGTTTGAAAACCGATAACCTGCGGATCAAACTCTCGAATCTCAGTTTCAATCTCGCTGAAACTGATTTCCGAAGCTTCAGCGTCAATAACACGGACATCATGACCGGCTTTTTCCGCCACGGCAGCGATATACGCAAGTCCCATTGATGGAAGAACGGCACCGGCTTCCTGGAGGTCACCGTATCGTTCTTTCAGGGAACTTGGTGGTACTATGAGCAGTGTTTTCAGGGCACATCCTCCGAATATTTCAATAGCGATTACCCTTTATAAACCCTATAACTCCGGTTGCCATTCCGGCAACAACGAACGTAACATCCAGGGGCATGAAAACACAAGCCCCGATCATATAGGGAAATCCTTCTTCTCTAAGTAGATAGGATAACCAGGAGCCATTCAGAACGTTCACAATTGCACAGCAAACAAGAAATGCTATCCCACCGATGGTGCCCGTGAAAGGCATGGAAACGAGCATCAGAAGTGCCAGACACATTGCGATCGCTCCCAGCATGAATTCCCTGGGAACCGATGTGTTTCTGATTCCACCCCGGGATCGGCCCGACCAGTTGCGCAGAACAAAACGCACCAGAGCGGCTGACCGGAGAAAATCGGTTTTAAGGACGGTCTTAAGGGAATATCCTTTGACGTGTTCAATTTCGAACGATCTCAGCGGTTTAATCCGGATATTCTGTTTGCCCAGTTCCGCACCGAACACGGTATCTTCAATACTGGGCATGCGATAATTTTCGTCAAACCCCTGTGTTTCCAAGAATCGATCCCTTAAAATTGCCGCACAGGACGTATAAAACAGATGAACCGACTGAGTCAGTCGGCGGTATGTATAACGCATCCAATGGTTCTTGTACCGGCTGAAAAACCCTCTGAATCTCAGGGCTGCACTCTGGACACCCACCACGCCGTCCGTCCCGGGATCGTTAAAAGCGTCACTGACAATTTCCAGAGCATCGGATGATAGAACCACATCGGTATCCATAAACAGAATAATCCGGTTTTTCGCCAGAGATGCGCCATGATTGCGTGCTGCAGACACACCCCGCCGGGGATTCTTCTCAACCCTGATGGGGAACCGGGAGGCGATATCATGAGCACGTTGATCCATAGCGTCGTCAACAAGAATCACCTCACGGGGTGATCGTGACCCACTGAAAATCGACGACAGGCACTCCTCGAACACATCGGGAGCACCTGCCGCCGGAATCACTATCGAAATATCAACAACTGAAGACAAAGCGATCAGTCAACAATCTTTTCTTCACAGCGTATTCCCAATTTTTCCAGTTCATCCAAAACCGGATTGTAAATGTTGGGCTGAACAGGGATATGAACACCCTTGATATCAATTTTGCCCTGAAGAATCAGTTTTGCACCGATTGCGGCGGGAAGACTGACAGTCCGTGCCATAGCTGACTGCCCGTTGGGGATACCGTAATCAATCAATGTACTGGTGATATGCCGGGTTTCATTGCCAATTTCCGCCTCGAAAATATGATGCAGAACGATCATATCCCGTTCACCGGATTGAAACTGGAGTTTTTCCAGACATTTATGAACCAGGAAGTCCAGCGCAGTATTGGTATTTTCAGGAACGGTATCCGAACTGAAAAGCCCTAACCATTCCATGCAATCAGAACAAAATGATTT
>SWBY01004968.1_pt1 | contig 18995 bp, 14 predicted proteins | sample 4693071 | NCBI WGS metagenome assembly SWBY01 (sample SAMN10267273, study PRJNA491770) | bioreactor metagenome | isolation source: DHS bioreactor inoculated with marine methane seep sediment | place: Japan: Omine Ridge, Nankai Trough | collected 2006-05-06 | reverse complement strand
CGATAATGCACTGGTCGGGTCCATTTTCAGACACAACGGCAAACGCTGATCCGGCAAATGTCAGATCTTTATTTTCAGATCCCGTGTATATCCCATCGGCAACGAGAACCGTATCGCCTGTCAGGGCCGCGTTCATACCCTCCTGGATCGTGCCGTAGTCCAGGGGAACCCGGATGACAGCACCAAGACTCACCTGGGGCGCTACAAGGCAAAGGATGACAATTATCAGGATCAGACTGTTTTTCTTCATGTGATGACACCTCCTGCTTTCCATACCTGCAAAATCAATATAATTCCCTGCGTTCATAACATACTCTGGATTCGGTAATCACTACACCAAACCCATTTGAATAAAAAATGATTTATATGCGTTTTCTTTATCAATTTCAAGACTCAAGAACGAAAAACGGGCCTGGGTAGCACCTGTGTTATGAGAGACAAGAACGTCACACCAAGAAAGGATCGCGTCATGAAAAAACTATTTGGGATTATTTCCGGCATAATCATTTGCACGTCTTTGAATGCAGCGGTTCTGCAAGTGCCTTCAGATTACGCCACAATACAAAGCGGCATTGATGCAGCCATTGATACTGACACGGTGCTCGTTGCCCCGGGGCAGTACACCGGTGAAGGGAACAGGAATATTTATTTTCAGGGTAAAGCCATCAGTGTCGTCTCTGAAACCGGGGCTGATAATACGGTTATCGATTGCGATCAAGGGAGAGGTTTTTTATTTATGAACAACGAAACGCGAGAATCCGTATTAAAGGGTTTCACGATTGCACATGGCTCCGGCGACGGTGGAGCGGGAATACTGTGCTGGGATTCTTCTCCGCTGATTATGGACTGCATCATTACAGACAGCGCGTCCACATGGGATGGCGCCGGTATCCTTTGCTTTAATTCATCCGCCATGATTGCCAGTTGCATCGTAAGAGATAACAGCGCTTATTCATCAGATGCTGATTCAGTATGGGGAGGAGGTGTCTGTGCATGGAACTCGAGCATCACCCTCATGAACTGCCTTATCACCGGAAACACCGTCACCAGCTCTGAAATACATTATGCCACTGCATATGCCGGAGGTGTGATGCTGAATGATGCCGACCTGAGTTCGAATACTATGATCAACTGCACGGTAACCGGCAACTCAATTACGGTAAATGATTTTGGCGGCGATTTTGGGGGTGTGTGCTGTAATCCAACAACTCAAATTACAAATTGCATCTTATGGGACAATACGCCAAATTCACTAGACGACCGTAGTGACTGCGTCACTTATTGCAATATTGAAGATCATACTGCCGGCGGAACCAATATCAGTTCGGATCCACTTTTTGTTGCCGGGGTTCACGGTTCATATTACCTGAGTCAGACGGACGCCGGTCAAACCGTACAAAGTCTCTGCGTGGATTCAGGAAGTGAAAACGCATCAAGCATCTGTTTCGGGGAAACCGGTCTCGAAAAATGCCTGGATGCTTTGACAACCCGGACGGATGAAACAGTGGATTTTGGCATCGTGGATATGGGATTTCATTATGCTGCACCCGTAACTGTTACGCCAACACCAACGTCGACGCCGACGTCTTCTCCGGCCTGCGACCAGACAAGTGTCGAACTCCGGTTACCGTCACACTATTTCGTACCGGGTAATTCTTTTTCCTGCCAGGTGTCCGTATGTAACGCGGAATCGACACCCCTTGCCGGGTATCCGTTGTTTGTTATCCTTGATGTCTATGGTCAATTATTCTTTGCACCCTCATTTTCCAGTACGGTTGACAATTATCTCTTAAGCTACGCGGCATTTCCTCCCGGAAAAACTGATGTCGATGTCATCCCTGAATTCACATGGCCGTCCGGCGTCGGAACAGCAAGTGGTATCTATCTGTATGCAGCTCTGACTGATCCGGACTATACGGCGATTTACGGTGAATGGGATAGCTGGGTGTTTGGGTGGGGTGACTTTTAATCCGGCTGAATCATGAAGGTGTTTATGTATTTCCGACATTTTATCGAATCGGGTGACTCCTCTGCCATCAATCTTCAAATTCACTTGCATGATTGATATCTCCACCGGATACCTGTTTTGTAAAGAATAACTGGGTCGTACGAATGGTACACCCATTCTGCTGGAAAATTCTAACCATGGCCAGATTACTTGTCTCCGTTGAACCCAGATACGTTCTGGCACCCATATCCGATAGGATTGACAGCGCATGTAAATGGATCAATTTCCCCCATCCTCTTCCGGTAAATTTCGGAACGACTCCTATAAATCGGATGGTCCCTTGATCCGGGTTGTGTCTGAACAGAGTCGGAAATGCATATCCCACGATCTGATCGTGGTACGTGTAAAGTTTCCAGTATTCCGCAATGGTTTCGCTGGAGAGATCCTCTTTCAAGGATTCAAATTCATCTTCAATGCGGTCACACATGGTGGCATAGATGGGATGATCCCTTATTGAATCATGAAACACCGTCAAGATAGTGTCATGACTGAACTCCGATACTTTCACAGCTTGTAATTCACCTGAATCCCCGTATTCCAGGCTCGAAATATCTTTAGAAAACAGACGCTTTTTAAAACCGAGTGCGTAACCGGTCCCGGGAAGAATTTCGTTGGTCAATCGGTGGGAATCCCGATCATTGGTCAGGATTCCGCTAATCACCGGTGATTCTGATCTGTACAGATATTTCAGAAAAGTTTCTGTTACATCGCCTTTATCTTCATTTGGGCAGTAAATTTTGAAGAGCTGTAACAATTCATTATCGACCATTTCACCTGCCAGAAAACCCACCGGCTCATCATCTTTAAACAGGATCAATTTGACAAACCGGGCACCCGGTATCTCAAACGTTTCCAGATCGATCCCGGATCCATCCACGATGTAGAGAGTGGCTGTTGCATCCTTTTCAATTGCTTCAGCCAGCGTGAGTATTTTCATTTTCCTCCTCAAAAATTAAAAAACCGGCCACCGAAAATCCCGGTGGCCGGTTCAATGGTTGATAATTTCTGATTAACTCTGTTCGATGGTATACACCGGTGCGTCCGGAACGCCTTCCATCCGTTTTCCATCGGTAACTTCACCCATGACTTCCGCGGGTTTTTTGCAGGACCGAAGTTTCAGGAAATCAAAGAAAAGCTGCCGTTTCATGAGTTGGATGGCCCGGGCAGGATCCACGCCTTTGGGACAGACCGCGGAACATTCACCGCCGTAATGGCAGCTGAAGATCCCGTGGGATACCGTAAGGGTTTCCTTCCGTTCTTTGAACCCGTCGTCCCGGCTGTCGATGGTGTACCGGTAGGCCTGTGCCAGTGGCTGCGGTCCCAGATACTCCCCGTCGGTCGCCATGGTCGGACACGCCGCCATGCAGCAGCCGCACTTGATACAGTAGGAGAACTGCAGGTATTCCGTGAGTTGCTCCGGGGTCTGATAGTATTCCCCGGTGGGTTTATTCTGTTCGTTATCGTCTTTCCGGATGATCTGGGGTTTGATTCCTGCATGTTTGTCGAACATGGGACTCAGATCAGGCACCAGATCCCGGATAATATCAAAATTGGGCAGGGGCGCGATGGTCAATGCCTTATCGGAAATATCCAGTATCTGAGTATTGCATGCCAGAGTAGCGCTCCCGTTGATGAGCATGCCGCAGGATCCACACACGCCCATTCGGCAGGAATACCGCCATGCCAGGGAAAAATCATGATTTTGCTTGATCTGGTGGAGTCCGTCCAGAATGGTCATTCCCGGCAAAACATGAATGTTGAATTCCTGATAATACGGCGCGGAATCCTTTTCGGGATTGTACCGTCGGACATGAAAGATCACATCGCATTCTTTTTGCTTAATCTCACTCATGACTCACCCTCTAACCCGTTATGTTATTAAAGAACATGATGGCAGCCGCAGACCCGAACAGAAACAGGCCGATTCCTGCAATCACAAACAGTTTCGTCAGCATTTTCTGAGTGCCTTCTTTCAGGCCCAGTTCAAAGAACACGGTTCGTGTGCCGTACAGCCCGTGATAGAGTGCTGCACCCAGAAAAAGGATATAAAAGAACGCCATGCCGATACTCTTGCCCCGAGCGGAAACGTTGACCCAGTCCACACCCGGCAAGCTATCGTCGATATTAAACCATCCCAGGATCAGATCCAGGTGCATGGTGATCATGTGGATGCCCAGCAGCGCCACGAGCAGAAGACCGCAAATAATATGTAATGACCAGGTTGATGCACTTTTCATATCACACCCTCCATCAATGCAGAAAAAAGAAGCGGTAGCCGCCGGTGGCAATAATCACCGTCGCTACAATCATAATGACAATGCTCAATGGTCGCTGAACATTAATTGACGATTCATATGGATAAATGGGCTCCTCGGCTTTACCCACAGCAAACCCCAACTCCACAAGGATCAGCCGGATCCCGTTAAGAGCGTGAATGGCAAATGCTGAAAAAACCAGGAACTCACCAATCCTGAACAGCGGTGAATTCACGGATCCCATGATGGCGTCCCACAAGGGTTGACCGCCAAACGCGCGAGTGCTTGTCACGAAAATATGGAGGATAAAATAGAAGACCAGCCCCAGTCCGGTAATCCGGTGCAGCGAATAGAGGTATCGTTCCAACCCCCATTTCCCACCTCCAAGCCAGCCGATGATTCCGATTTTATTCGGATGGTTTTTCATGCTATCTCTTCCTTTCACAAACGATTTTCCGTCTATTAAAAATTAATATTTTCGTTCAATGGGTTTCCACTTGGAAATATCCACGGATTTGTAATCAAAGGACAGTTTCCCATCATCCCCTAGGATCACCAGGGTGTGTTTCAACCAGTTATCATCGTCCCTGACAGTGAAATCCCGACGTGAATGTGCACCCCGCGACTCCTCACGATTCAGCGCTGCCGTCAGAAGCACTTCCGCCAGAAGTATCAGGTTTTCCGTTTCAAGTGTATTCATCAGATTGGAATTATACACCCGGTTCTTATCGTGTACTTTCACATTCTTAAAGCGTTCCTTTAAGGCTTTAACCTTATCAAGACCCGCCTGCATCTGGTCACCGTCCCGGTAAACACCCGCATGGAAATCCATTACGGTTCTGAGTTCATCCCGGAGGACATAGGGATTTTCCGTACCGTCTTTTTCCATGAGTTCACCGAAGATATATTTTTCTTCCGCATTGACTTTATCCATGGAAAGGTCCGGCAGTTTCGGTGAGGTTTTTATGTATTTCACCATCTCAGCGCCGGCAATTCCGCCCCAAACCAGACATTCTGCCGTGGAGTTTGTTCCCAGTCGATTGGCGCCATGCAAAGAGACACAAGCGACTTCACCGGCAGCCCAGACGTTTTCCACCCGTGTCCGTCCATTAATGTCAGTTTCCAGTCCACCCATAGAGTAATGCGCCACAGGCCGCACAGGAATGGGATCAGTAATGGGATCAATACCCAGGAATTTCATGGTGACTTCCCGAATCAGGGGCAGCCGGTGATTGATCTGTTTGGCACCGAGATGGACCAGGTCCAGGTGGACGTAATCCAATCCATCAGGACCCTCAAATCCGTTTCCTTCAAGAATTTCGGTAATTTCCGCCCGGGAAATGATATCCCGAGGGGCCAGTTCCATCTTTCCGGCGGCGTATTTATCCATGAACCGGTCACCGTTCTTGTTCCGCAAATATCCACCTTCCCCGCGGCAGCCCTCGGTCATGAGAATACCGGAGGGAACCAATCCTGTAGGATGGAACTGTAGGAATTCCGGATCTTCCATGGGAATTCCCGCCCGGAACCCAATGGCATGGCCATCGCCGGTCACGGTCTGGGAGTAAGTAGTAAAGCCGAAGAGGCAGCCGAGACCGCCGGTGGCGATCATGAGAGCTTTTCCCTTGATAGCGAGGAATTCACCGGTGGTGCAGTCCATGCAGGTCAATCCCGTGAATTTACCGTCATCCATGATCATGGACGTCGCAAACACCTCATGATAACAGGTCCAGTTCTTGTATTTTTTGAGTGTGTCGTACAGGGTCTGCATCTCCATGAAACCGGTTTTGTCCGCCGCCATGGTTGCCCGGGGATAACTGTGACCTCCGAAAGGTCGCTGATAGATCCGGCCATTGTCATGGCGGGACCAGGGCAGTCCCCAGTGTTCCAGCAGTCGGATCTCATCCGGTGAGGCATGCACAAACCGGTCAATGACATCCTGATCCGCCAGGAAATCCGATCCTTTCACCGTATCCCAGGCGTGAAGATCAAAACTGTCACCTTCTTCCGGCCGGAGCATAGCACCGGTACCGCCCTCAGCACAGCCTGAATGCGCTCGCATCAACTGCACTTTTGAGACCAACGCCATGTTAATCTCGTCGTTACTGTTCCGGGCAATCTCCACGGCCGCACGCAGCCCTGCCAGACCAGTCCCGAATATCACAACATCATGAGTTCGAGTTTCTGCCATTTCCTTAAGTCTCCAATTAAAAGTAATGCCACGATTCAATGTTCGAATTTCATCTGCCTCTTTTTTAGTCCTCTTTATCCGAATTGTCAATGAATCCCTTGAATCCAACTCGTTTGCTGCCATTATAAATCGCCCGACAGGCCATCCCGAAGACCATCTTCTGCAGTGTCTTGACAAATTGCACCCTTTCCAGCATTTTCCAAAGTGGGGGTTCTTATCGGCCAATAAGCGGGAATTGGTCACTCAAGAGAGTACTTCTGACGAACAGGGAAAAATTGAGATTTTATTCTGAGTAATGGAGGTTGGCGATGGTGGATGTGTTGGGAGGGTTCACAACGATTGATAATATCAATCATGAATTCAAGTCAGGTTTCCAGTCACAATGCACAAAAAGACTGAAAAATCTGATCTCACATTCCGTTTTTAAAGGGTCCCACTTTGTTGCCGTCCTGAGCAACAAATCAAAAATATCAAGTTTAAATGATTACATCATGGAAACAACCGATCACTTGACTGCAACGACATTTAACTCCCGGGATCCATCGCCGGAATGCTGGCGCCTGAAAATCACCCACGAGATTTCAAGCAATAAAGTAACTGTTTATTCAGGTAATTACCCGATTCGGCCAATGTACATTTATCAGGAAACCGGAGCAATTCTGTATTCAACTGACTTTTCCCTCCTTGCTAAATTTGTAAGGACTCATCAGCTTGACAAAACAGCTGCGGTATCCCTTCTGGCATTTGGAAGAGTTATCGACAACAGAACCCTGTCGTTGAACATAAAACGTCTTCCCCAGGCCGGAAAACACGTCATCCGGGAAACCAATATCATCAGTGAGAGAAGCCAAATCAATTATCACGCCGGCAGCAGCCTGGAACAGGCACGGGATTGTTTTGTTGATTTATTGAAAGCCAGAATCGGAACCGGCAGTTCTGTCTATATTCCCTTAAGTGGCGGTATTGATTCTCGCACGATAGCGGCTGCTGTAAAGGGAAGTCGGTGTACGTGTTACACGAGAGGTCGCAAAAATGTGCCTGAAGTGAAAATTGCAGGCAGCGTTGCACATATTCTGGGATTTCCCTACGCACATTATGCTTTTCCCAATGAATATCTCGAATCGTTTGCCTCACCAATCGTTCACATGACCGGTGGAAGAGTGCCATTGAATGACGGGCACGCCATTTATCCCTGTGATTCATTGCAACAGGAAGGAGCAGAAACCGTTATACCGGGTATTGGAGGTGAAATTGGGCGCTCTTTTTGGAGTTTACCGAACTCCATCTCCAATTTGGATGAGTCACCTGAACAGATAGCGGAATTGCTTTTTTCCAGGGAAAATATTTTAAGAAAATATCAGACGATTGCCGATTCGATTTCAACAGAGTTAAAAGAATTGAAAGATATTTATTCAGGCAATTATGTGGCTGCCGCAGATCAATCGATAGAAAAACACCCAATTGCGTGGAATGATGAGTTTTACTTAAGAGAAAGACTACCGAACTTCACAAGTTTCGGACCACTTATCTGGAATAAGTTTTTTAATGTAATCCTGCCATTTCTTGAGGAAGAGTATCTGGGAATCGTGAGGGCTTTACCCTATTCGAAGAAGTCACGACCTTACATACATGCCAGTATTATCTCCTCAGCTTCCAGGGAGTTAGCCAACATTCGACTCGTACCATCCGGCATGCGATTTTCCTCACTCTTTCCACATAAGCGGTTTCAGTTTGATAATTTTAAACCTGTTAGAAAAATTATTGCACGATCCCACCGAAAACCATCCGCACAAAATTATCCGGGATGGCTCAGATCTGAAAAAACATTTATCACTGGTATTATCGAACGGAATAGTGAATTGGAACTTTGGGAAATCATACCTCAATCCCATGTGAAGGATTTATACCAGGCTCACCTGGCAGGGAAAGACCACAGCAAACTTCTCTGCCGAATATTAACTGTTTTATTAACAGAGATTCTGTTAATGCAGCAGTCCGATTTCAGCGAATAAACGCCTGTTCGGTTCCCGGACAGGTTAAACTAAGGGAGGTCCTGCGGGCCGACCGCGTCGGACAATCCGTTTCATGTGTTCCCGGACCCTTGAGGGTTGGGTCGCAAGGATGAGAGCCCCCAGGATCACCAGCAGACCTCCGCGAATGACAATGTTCAGAACCGATAAAGGAATCATGTTGCCGGTAAGGATCATACCCGTTCCGATTACCCCGATAGTGAGTATCAGAGGCAGCCCCACGGATCGCCGGAGAGACAGTGATTCTTCACCGAATCGTCTCAGGAAGCCCAGGACAATGATCAACTGAAGCAGATACGATATGACGGTTGCCCAGGCAGCGCCCATGGGTCCGTATACCGGGATCAACAGGAAATCCAGACCCACATTGACCACCAGGGAAACCGCTGCACCGTAGATGAGGGTTTGCTGTTTTTTAAGGGACGTCAGAAGATTGGCTCCCAGTAAATTGAGAAACAGAATGGGAATACATCCTGAAAGGACCACGAGAATGGTTTCGGCCCCAACAAAAGCGCGACCTCCCAGGATCATTATGATGGGGTATGCAAACAGCACGGTTCCGGCAGCAATCCACAGCCCGGCAATCGAGAGGATGCGGATACTCAGATCCCGGGCTTCATTGAACCGGTCACGGTGGACCCGGTCGTCACCCCACCGGCTGAACACCGGAAAGAGGGCCGTAACAATGGCAATAGCCAGGATCTGCATCTGAAGTACCAACATATGCGGCACATGGAAAATACTCACGGCCTCAGGACCCTGCAACGCTTTCAGAATATAGATATCCACCCGGAGCGACAGCCCGGTGCAAAACGTTGCAATCCCCATGACCCACATCTGTTTCAGAAGGTTCACTGCCATGGCCATATCGAAGGTCAGACGGCTCAACTGGAATTTCCATCGCAGGAGCATTGCCCCTGCCACCATCCGAACCAGATGAGCGCTCGTCATAACGGCAAACACGAGCAGAAACCCGGTGCCAATATCATCGGCATGTCGCCCGAACCAGGCCACCAGAGCGATTCCCATCAACGAGACAGTACGGAATAACAGGGTCAGAACCGCATCGTAACCCATCTTCTCCCGGGAAAAAAACACTGTGACGATAACCCACGAAACCTGCTGGAAAATCTCCCCCAGAACCGCAAGATAAAATGCAATCCGCAAAATACCCGACAGACCGAGAATCTGTTCCATGATCACAGCTGCCACGACAAAACCCAGAAGCAGGATCCCTTTCAGGAGTATTCCTCCACCCAGGAGCAGTGATTGTTTTTCCGGGTTTTTAGCCATTTCCCGGATAAGAATGGTGTTCAGTTCCAGATTGACAAGTGGCTGAAATGCCAGAACCAGGGCATTGATAAAAGCGAAATCACCGTAATGTGCCGGTTTAAGGTAGCGTGTGAGAATCATGGTAATGACGAAAACCGAACCGGATTCAATCATCCGTGACAACAGTACAACCAGGGTGTTTTTCGCCACACGTTTCAGTGTGCTCAAGATCCGGAGTCTCCAACAGGGGGATCCGGACAAATCACCAGCTCCAATCCGGTAATGTTCCGTATGATCTTGCTCCAGGCATCCCCCATCTCTTCCGGAATATCCCCATCACAATGCACACAAACAGAAGTCCTGTCATTACAGATACCCGGTGTGCGTATCAGCCGGAATCCGTTGGGAACGGTATTCCGGACAGCTTCTAAAACAGCATGTTCATTGGGGGTCTTCCGGATGCGGATTTCCCAGAGGGTCCACAGTTCCAAATCCTGGATCAATTCGTGGTATTGCACCGCGATACCGGGTGTAATAAATGCCAGTTCTAGAAAATCCTGATCCCCATCCCATTTCCGTGCAATCCGGAACGGACGGTGATGGCAATCCTGAAACGCACAGTCAATCTCCTGGAACGCGATATTGATTTCCAGACGGTAATCACTTGTCCTCTCATACTGGGAGGAGTTCCGTCTTCGCCGGCATCTCGCAGAATTCTTCATCGATCCCTGAACAGCGACCAATTTCCATCATCACTGTAGATGGTCAAGTTATCCCGATATAAAATAAGCGGTTTCAACAGCAGAGAGACGAAGCGAGTTTCCACGGTGGGATCGATTATGGCACCTGTATCCAGGTCAATATCCCGGTAAAATCCAAAGGAGCATTGATGATACTTCATTATCCCCTGAAGGATCTTCCTGCCCTGGTCCCGGTATTTATCGTCCCCGGTGATTTCAGCGAATTTCACAAGTGAAACAGCAAAATCGGTATTGGCGTCAAGATAGGAAACTTTCTTTCCCGGCTCATCGGGGACCAATCCGGTTTTTTCCGACTGAAATGCCAGGAAAAAATCGGTAATACCCCGAGCCAGGTCCAGGTGTTTTTTATCATCGGTCATGCGATAGAGATCGCACAGAATATCCAGCACGGCAAAATTCGTGGAAAGCACAGGGCTGAATGGATCGGTTCCGTGAAAACGGGGATTGTGGGTCAGGACCAGATCTTTGGTGGAAAAATGGTTGTATAGCCCATCCACCCATTTATCCAGAGCCTCCGCTGCAAACGCCAGGTTATGAGGTTTCGAAGCCAGTGCCGCCAGTCCGTATGCCATGGATGATCCCGGCTTGGAAAGTTCCGCTCGGGTAAGCCGATGCCTGAACCCCGGCAGGATTGACCAGGGCCACTCAAAATGAAATGTCGGGAACACACCATGCTTTTTGAACAGCGGCGTGTTAATCCACGAGTTTGCCCATTCCCTCGCGAGAATCAGATAATGCGGTTTTCTTGTGAGTCGGTTCAGATCAGCCGCAATCTCGATGTACATCCCGGACATGGCATCAGCGAAATTCAACGCGGTATGAGTAGCCAGGATATACCAGGTCCGCATGAAACCCATCCGGTTAAATACATCTACTAACCGCTCAAATATGCTTTCTGCCAATTCAAGATAGGATGATTTACCCGACATCTCATAGATTTCCATCAACCCGTAGAGAATCTCCACATAATCCTGGGAATCCAGATGACGGAACCGATTCTTGATGGGATCCGGCAGGCTGATACCCTTGTACCAGCGAATCTGAGGTTTTGAGTAGAGAAGGGGATTTTTCTGGAACTGTTTTCGAAGATGGATTACCTGGCGACTGACAAATTCGTATTCCCCGAGATACCAGAAAAAAGGAATATAATCGTCCAACTCAGGGAGTAGATCCCGTTCACCCTGTGGTTTTCCGGTATTACCATTGATGGTGTACCAGGGAATCCCATAGGCATTGGGATATTTTTCCTTGAAAAGACGCGTAATAAATTCGATTGTGGTCTCAATTGTTTCAGTAAAATTATTCATGTCTAGATAAAATCCCTGATATCCCCGGATGGACGGTTCCCAGCCGTTTTTCCGATCAAGGTTGATCCGACACCAGAGTTCGAATGCGACCTGGTTCCAAACCTTGAAAAAAGGCTGTTTACCGGCGAAAAAATCCTTTCGGAGATGGTCAATAGCAGCGGGGTTGAATATGCCCCGGCGAATTGTACTTTCCCGGGAAAGACAGCTCTCAACGACCGGTTTCAATTCATTACGCATCCAACTGCTCATGGGCAGCATGAACCCCTTTTTCTTCCGATTGGTAATTTCTTCCGGCAGAATATTTTTCAGTACTTCTCGTAGAATAAATTTTTCCTGTTTGCCGTGGAGTTTCAATCCCGGGGGAATCCGCGCTGCCAGTTCCACGATACGGTGATCTAGCAGGGGGAGCCTTACTTCCAGGGAATGCGCCATACTCACGGCATCCTGATCCCGGACCAGGAGATTTGGCATATCCGTTTTCAACTGCATGTATGACGTTTTAGAAACGGGATCGAGTCCCTCACATCGCGCAGCAGCCGTGATCAACTGTGCCTCGTTCCGTAGCGGTAAATCCACAATTTTTGAGATAAAATCCTGAGAAAAATGGTAAAAGAAATCCTCATTCCTGTACAGGCGTCGGTTGAGCAGATACCGTTGATGAAATCCTGCCCTCCCCAATAACACAGTCTCCAGTTTCCGGATGAGTTTCGGTAATTGATACCGCCGCGGATGGTATTTAATAACTTTCAGCATCCGATCCGCCACATTCGGGGACAGCCATTTTAACCGCTCATGAATCCGCTCATTCCGACGAATCTCACCAAACCACTCATACCCGGCAAACACTTCATCCCCACCCGTGCCAGACAACGCGACCGTTACTTCCCGGGCGGCACTCTGTGAAACCAGATAGTATTGAATGGCATCTCCGGATGGCTGATCCATGGCCCAGATGGCATCGGCGAGATTCCGATAGACATCAGCGCCGGTTATTATTTCTTCAGTATGCTTTGTTCCGAATGCATTGGCCACGGTTGACGCAAATGATGCATCATCGAACCAATCAAAGGATTTTTCCTCACCGGTAAACCGGATGCTGAACGTTCGCACTGGTATATTCATGGCGAGACCCATGATCGCTACAACCGCGCTGGAATCGATACCGCCGGAGAGGAACGCGCCCAAAGGAACGTCACTCATGAGACGAATCTGAATCGCCCGGGACAATTCTTCGAACAGCGCTTCATATGACTCATCCGGTGTCAGGCGATTATGAGATGCTCGAACAAAGTCCACATCCCAGTATTCCCTCAGGGATGTCCCGGTAAAATCCACTTTCAGCAGGTGGCCGGGTTGAAGGGCGCGAATTTGCCGGATAATGGTAAAGGGTGCCGGCACTGCGGGAAATGCTGTGTATCGGAGGATTGCCAGTTCATCCAATTCCGGAGATACGACACCGGATGCAAGGAGGGACTTGATCTCTGAAGCGAACAGGATCTGGCCTGGAAGTTTCACCCAATAAAGAGGTTTGATCCCCAGCCTGTCTCGAAAAAGGAAGAGGCGGCGGTGGCACTCATCATAGACGGCAAAAACGAACATGCCTTCGAGATGCCGGACGCAATCCCGACCGTATTCCTCATAAAGATGCACAATTACTTCAACATCCCCATCGGTCTGGAAAGTGTGACCACGATCTTCCAGTTGCTCCCGGAGATGTCTGTAATTGTATATTTCACCGTTACAGACCACCACGATGGTCCGATCCTCATTATAAATCGGCTGTTCCGAACCCTCCAAATCAATAATCTTCAGACGGCGCATCCCCAATGAACAGTGGGTACTCTGGTAGTATCCTTCGGAGTCCGGTCCTCGATGCACCATGGCGGCATTCATCCGTTGGATGGTTTCCCCGGCATGGCCCCCAAAAATTCCGCAAATTCCACACATGGCCGTCAGCCGCCTGATCTTTCCGGTTCGCTCCCGGTCCGGAAACAGTATGCATAGACCAGCCAAAAGAGAACGAATCCTACAAAATTGCCGTGAAAATACCGTGATAGATACATAAACACACCCAGAATAATGGCAGGGAAAAAGAGGACCTGGAACGGTGATCGATCCCGGGTGATCCCTTTGAGAGCAAAGATCAGAAGCGGAATCACAGCCAGGGTCTGCAGGATCAGGAATGGGAATTTCCCGCTGCCGTCAGGAACGATTCGGAAAAAGAGCAGTACCGTGGCAAATCCATAACCGTGCATTCCCTGCATCGGGTAACTGGTGGGCAAACCACCGGAACCATAGAGGAAGGTGTCCTGGTAAAAACTGCCGGGATTCCACAACAGAAAGGGAAGTACGGTGACCAGGAAACAGATGATCCCCGGCAGGAAATCCCGGTAATTTTCACGGATTTGACGAACCCATGACCGGAGTCGAAACGGATCGATGGGGTAAGTGTAAAGGAGAAAAAACGGGACGAAAAACCATGCAAACTGTTTGGTGGCGCAGGCTGCACCCAGGCAGAGAAATCCCCATCGGGGTTTTCGGTGCAATAAAAAGTAAAATGCCCAGAGGAGTCCGGCCATAATGGTGACGTCATTTGCGCCCAGCATAAAGAATTTGGTGAATAGCGGATTTAGCGCAAACACTGTCAGAGCAATCATGCGATGACTGAAATCCGGTACTGATTTTAAGATCGCCACTATGGCTGCAGCCAGGAGCAGCATATAGAACAGCCGCTGATCATATCCGCCGGGAATCAGTTTCATGATGCCATAGAACGGCAAAGAGTACAAGAATGAGCCCGGCATATAGGGCAGGTGATACACCACATTATTTTTAAACCCCCGCCAGTGTTCCAGGGAGGTTCCCTCAAATGTTTCGTAGTAGGGGTTGCGGCCGTGAATCACCATTTTCATGGCTTCTTCCATCTGAATGACGCCGCCGTCGTGGGCCAGAGCATGATTTCCTGCGGATACCCGCGCTGTAATGATGAGCATCTGAGGGATCACCACGTGCATCACCACTACGGCGAGTATCAGGGTGGTTCGAAGCCGTCGGGACCAGTTGGCGCGCTCAAAAATGAAATAGAGGAATACTGCTGCAAGAGTAAGGGTCCGGATCAAAAGTTTCAGAGGAACAAATGCATTTCCGAGAATCACCAGAGGATGGGAATCTGTTCCACCGGGGACCATGATTGAGGTCAGGTTTCCGAATATTGGCATGGCGTGATGGAAGTCCAGTTGATCCAGAATAAACGGGACATTGATCTCCAGGCTTATCACAGCAAGGATCAGGAAAATGACGCCGTCAAAACCTGGCGGATTCCGGGATAAGGACGATGCTTTTATTGATTTAAGGAGATTCCCCGATTTCATACCTGGAAACGCTACCAGATATCACGATTTCTCACAATATTGAACTAATCTATTGACTCCGACGGGAATCACTCCCACAATGATGTCCATGGATCACGAACGACTCCTGACCATAACAGAACGGACTTTAAGAAGCGCTCTATTGGGTTATCTGTTCATTATGTCGATTCCCCATACGGCGGCCCTCCGCTCAGCTCTGTTTATCCTGGCGCTGCTGTGTCTGGCCATCCGGTGCACACTGACGAAATCTCTCCCCTTCCGCCGAACACCTCTGGATATCCCTATTCTGATGTATACAGCCGTGATCTTAATCACCACCATGATATCCATTGATCCGGCATATTCTCTCATGGCCATTCGCAAAGAATTCCTGCGTCAGATCCTGATTTTTTACCTGGTGATCAACAGCATGGAAACATCTCGATACACCCAGCGGCTCCTGGTGACCGTTATGATTTCCATCTCTGTGGTGGCGTGTATCGGGTTGTTTGGATATTTTGAGGGGAGTCTCATCAAAGGCGGCCGGGCCACATCGTATTTCGGGAGTTTCGGCCGGGCGGCATTTTTCACGTCCATGATTCTGCCCATTGCCCTGGGTCGGTTTCTGTGCAGTAAAAAGGTTGTCAGAACACTTTCTTTATTCGTGCTTCTGCTCTGTATGGGATTCATGATCGTGACCATGTCGCGGGGTGCATGGATCAGCAGCCTTCTGGCAGTTTCCATTCTCGCTGCACTAAAAGACCGGCGTATGCTGGTGCTGCTGCTAATCGGAGTTATCTCTGCACCATGGTTTCTGCCGGCCAACGTTATCGACCGGGCCACGACCATAATTTCAGTGTTTGAATTTTCCGGGAATGAGACTTTTGGCGATCGGTTCTGGTTATGGAAGAGCGCGGTGGAGATGATCCGGGACAATTTTTTCCTGGGTTCGGGTCATGGAAACCGAATCTTTCAGATGCTTTATCCGGATTATATGGATTCCCGGTCCACGGGCATAATTTTTGAGAATGCCCACAACCTTTACCTTCAGATTGCCGTGGAGTCCGGCATTATTGGTCTTTCTGCATTTTTACTCCTGATCGGATTCATAATTGGTATTATATTAAAGATTCTACGCCATAAACCTGATCCATTGGTTGAGGGTCAGATTTTGGGTATTGCCGGTAGCTTTGCCGTTTTCCTGATCTTCAGTTTTACTACTTTCAGATATGAAAATGAGATTGGTGTGCTCTTCTGGGCACTGACGGGATGCGTCGTAGCCATCTACCGTGAGATTTTCCTTCGTCGTGAAAAACGGACCCGCGTGCTTTTTGGGAACCCCTAACCGCTTCAGCGTGTAATATAAATCGTAAGACCGTACCCGCCTGACCCCATCGGGGCTTTCCCGGTAATGGTTGGCAGGGGGGGTGCAGCAGATACTATTTTTTGGGTCGAAAGGAGAAAACCGAGATGAAACTATTTCGAATAACATTGGCATCATTAATTGTTCTGGTATTAATTGGTACCACCGTAATGCAGGCCAACTGGTTTTCCGGCGATGAACCGGAAGCGATCAAACCCATTGACAACGAACCCTTCACATTCAGCACATTCCGGCAGATAGCCAAAAAGGAGAGTGACGCTGTCGTTAATATAGCCACGACAACGATTGTCAAACCGAGAGCTCAAAGGAACCCGCATAACTTCGGGTCGCCTTTTGAAGATTTCTTCGGTGATGACATGTTCCGTCATTTTTTTGGACCACAAACCCGTACGCAACGTGTGCAGAGTTTGGGATCCGGGGTTATTATTGATGAGGAAGGTTATATTCTGACCAATAATCATGTCATTTCCCAGGTGGACGAGATTCAGGTCAACACCCTGGATGGTGAAACATATGATGCGGAAATCGTGGGCACCGATGAACAGACCGATATCGCGCTGATCAAGATCAAGCCGAATTCCAAATTAAAAGCGATTAAACTGGGTGATTCCGAGATTCTTGAAGTTGGAGACTGGGTTATGGCAATCGGTAATCCATTCGGATTCGGACACACCGTCACCGTAGGGGTCGTCAGTGCCAAGGGCCGGTCACTTTTCGATCTTCGGGCTGAACTTCCATACCAGGATTTTATTCAGACGGATGCATCCATTAACCCCGGTAATTCCGGCGGTCCCCTGCTGGATATTTACGGCCGGTTGGTGGGAATTAACACTGTGATCGCCTCCCGGACAGGCCAGTCCGCCGGGATCGGATTTTCCATTCCCGTAAACATGATCAAATCCCTGCTCCATGATCTCAAGGAAACCGGCAGTGTGACTCGCGGCTGGCTGGGTGTAACCATCCAAAGCATTGATAAAGATCTTAAGGAAGCGTTTGATCTCGACACAAACAAGGGTGCCCTGGTATCTGAAGTTGTCGAAGACGGTCCTGCGGAGAAAGCGGGCTTGCAAACCGGCGACATCATCACGAATTTCAACGGCGTGGAAATCAAGGATTCAAATCATCTGTCCATGACCGTTGCCTCCACTTCCGTGAATGCAAAAGTGAAGGTGAAGGTGCTGCGCAAGGGTAAAACAAAATCAATTTCCGTGGTCCTGGGTAAACGACCCGGTGAGATCGACAAGATGTCCGGTCGATCGGGCATATCAGAAGATTTCGGTATGACCGTTCAGAATATTACGCCTGAGATTGCTCGACAGCTTCGTCTGGAAGACATTGAAGGTGTCTTGATTTCTGATGTGGCACCTGATGGCGCTGCGGCTGATGCCGGTCTCCGGCCTCGGGACGTTATCCTGGAAGTGAACCAGACAGCTGTAAAATCCGTGAGTGATTATTCGGAAGTCATTAAGGACATTGAAAAGGGTCAGAGTGTCATTTTCTATATCCTCAGAGGTCAATCCCGAATCTTTGTGGCTCTGAAAATCGGCTGATTTTCCACCCGATGATAAGCGATCCTCCGACTCATTGAGTTGGGGGATCGATTTTTTCTGTCCCTAACAATTTGAGATGTTCCTTCATTTGAATTATATAGAATCGTTTGAATCCAAGACGCGAGGAGGTCTATTTTTCAATGATTGAAGTGCATGAACTTACGAAACAGTTTGGACCGAACACTGCCCTGGACACAGTCTCTTTTTCCGTAGGGAAAGGTGAAATTCTGGGATTTCTGGGTCCAAACGGCGCCGGTAAGACCACCACTATGCGGATACTGACGGGGTATCTGGCACCCACATCAGGAGATGCCCGGATTGCCGGTATTGATCTGTTCAGATATCCTCTGGAAGCCCGGCGGAAGATCGGATATCTTCCTGAAGCCATCCCCCTTTACGGGGACATGACGGTGTTCGAATATCTGCATTATGTGGCTGCATTGAAGGAAGTGCCCCGCCGGGACAGGAACCGTCAGGTCACGGATGTAAATGATGATTGCGGGCTTAGTGATGTCTCCCACCGCCTGATCGGACACCTGTCCAAGGGTTATCGTCAGCGAGTGGGCATTGCACAGGCTCTCCTGGCTGACCCGGAAGTGCTGATCCTTGATGAACCCACGGAAGGTCTTGATCCCAAGCAGATCATTGAAATCCGGAATCTGATACAAAGTCTTGGCGGCCGGAGAACAGTGATTCTTTCCTCACATATCCTGCCGGAAGTCTCCATGATCTGTCAGCGTGTGGTCATTATTAATAAAGGCCGTGTCGTAGCAGTGGATACACCGGACAACTTGAATAGAAGTCTTCAGCACAATACTTCCGTCTCTTTGGAAATACGGGGTCCTGAATCAGATATTCCAGCGGTTCTGGAGCAGATCCCCGGTGTT
>SWBY01004583.1_pt1 | contig 19023 bp, 16 predicted proteins | sample 4693071 | NCBI WGS metagenome assembly SWBY01 (sample SAMN10267273, study PRJNA491770) | bioreactor metagenome | isolation source: DHS bioreactor inoculated with marine methane seep sediment | place: Japan: Omine Ridge, Nankai Trough | collected 2006-05-06 | reverse complement strand
CTTCAATAAATTTTCTGGATACAGAAAATTTCGGTACCGGCTCACTGACTCCTGCTTAGGACGCCCCTTTCCCGGTGAATACCACGGGAATGGTTTTCATAACGATCCAGATATCCAGCAGGATGGAATGTTTCCGGAGATAGTAGATATCGTATTTGATCCGGTCTTCCAGTGAGGTGGTTCCCCGGCACATAATCTGCTGCATGCCGGTGATGCCGGGTTTAATTTTGAGTCGTCTTTTCTGCCAGATATTGTACCGTTCCACCAGTTGTGTTTCCTCGGGTCTGGGTCCAACAATACTCATATCGCCTTTCAGCACATTCCAGAACTGGGGAATTTCATCCAGACTGGTGCGCCGGAGAAACCGTCCGACCCCAGTGATCCGGGGATCATCCTTGATTTTAAACACCGGTTCCTCAAGCTGATCCAGGTTAATCAGGTCCCCCAGTCGCGTCTCGGCATCGACATACATGGTCCGGAACTTAAACATCTTGAAGGGTTTCCCCCCTACTCCGGCTCGAATCTGAGTGAAAAATATCCGGCCGTTGGAATCCAGCTTGATGATGAGCATGGTCAGCAGGCAGAGAGGCAGAGAGAAGAGGAGAATCAGGAAGGAGAATATAATATCCAGGAACCGTTTACTCATGAGACTGAGCTGGTACATGGGCTGTTCCCGAACTGCAACAAGGGGGAGTCCGTCCAGATCGCTGGTGTCGGCGAAATCGATGAGCAGATCATAGACCGTGGGCACCATCTTGACGTTGATCCCAAGATCCTCACAGGTGGAAACGATTTCCAGGAGTTGAAAATGGCTTAATCGCGTCTCGGATATGAACACTTCATCGATAGATCGGCTGGCGAGGATGGATTCAATATTGTTCAGGGATCCCAGGAATGGATGACCATCCAGATCTCGCATTGACGTGGCATCAGGGGCAGTAAACCCTGCCACCCGGAATCCCAGTTGCGGATGGGAGTGGAGTTTTTTCACAACAATATGCGCCATCTCGCCGGTACCGATGATCAGTACCCAGTTGATATTCCCTTCATGTTTCCGGTACCAACGCTCTATACGAAGGATGAACATCCGCCACAGGGCAATGAAAAGGGTGGAAAAAATAAACGAATATATGAAGACAAACCGGGAATACTCAAATTCTTCCACCCGGATGAAGAACGTGAGTGATGTGGCCAGGAAATAGCCTACCAGGAGAGATTTGATAATGGCGTGAAGTTCATCCAGGCTGACTCGTGAGCGTTCACGTTTATATAGTTTGAACAAAATAAAAAGCATAAGGAACAGATAATCGATAAAGACAAGTGCTTTGAGATAATGGGTTACCGGTGCGATGGGGACGGCGCTGAGCAAGCCGGTTGTTACGCCCAGTTCCACATGAAACCGAAGAAAGTACCCCAGCATCACTGCCAGATTAATGAGCATCAGGTCGCCCAGTGCGACAATCACCGTAACGATGTTTTTCTTACGCGCTTTTTTGATCAGCCGGTCCCGGTTGTTTTCAGCCGGTTTCCGGGATTTATTCACCATAGCCGGGAGATCCCTGCGAGTAGTCCCAGTCCCAGTCCCCAGGATCGCAGAAGCATAATCCAGGGGGATAAAAGAGCCAGCTTAAGTCCGCCTTTCTGATGACAGATAAGCGTTTCAGGAAATCCCAGGCCGATGAATATCATGGCGAAGAGGGCGGTGATGGGGAAAAACCCTAAGGGTACCAGGGGAAGGGAGAGTGCAAAGAGAAATGCTGCCGGAATCTGCATTTTCAGAGATTGGGGTGTATGGGTGTCATGGGTAATTTTACCGGGATGAAGTTTCAACACTTTCACTTTCCAATACCCGATCCGGAATTTCTTCTTGAAATATCCCATAAATCCATTGGCATGAAGGTGATTGACAATCGCATCCTGAAGAAAAATCATCCGGTGACCCGCGGAATGCATCCGGAAGGAGAACTCCTGATCTTCAACAGATGCTTCGGGGAAAGTGGTGTCGAACCCTCCCAGTTTCCGGAAAACATCCCGACGGAATCCCGCGGAATATGTGTCGATAAAATCGATTTCAGGAAATTGGGCCATGTATGCATATTTTCGTTCATATTCGAACTGAACAAACTGTGCAACAACCTCTTTTTGCGTCGATTGATACACACCTTTCACGCCGGCAACATCCGGATCATCAAAGGCTGCCACCATTCTTTCCACCCAGTTAATCCGCGGTGTACAATCCGCATCTGTGAATAGCAGTATCGCACTATTTGCACGCTCAACACCGGCATTTCGTGCCCGGGCCGGACCGGCGGGACGCATGCGTAGCACCAGGACATCGTGGGATTCCGCCACAGCAGCGGTGTCGTCCTCGGAACCGTCGTCCACAACAATGATTTCAAATTGATGCCGGGGGATCGTTTGTCTGCTGAGCGCACTCAGACAATTGCCAATACAATCCGCCGCATTTCTGGCGGGAATAATTATGCTGACCAGGGGGGTGAGTTCATTCCCGGTTCCCGGTTGTGGTTGATAACGTCCCTGCACGCGTAATCCTCCTGTTTCTTTATATCGGGAAGGCCGGTATGGCGCAACAAGAATCTTCCGGCTGATTGCCTTGAACATCGTGTTTCCCTAAGATAAGAATAAGGTAACCATTGGGTTGGTTGGTGCATGATGGTTTGTATGGAGGGAGCACCGTGGGAAATCGTAACTGGAATCGAACGGGGATTTTCGTGGGAGCTGTCATGAGTATCTTCATCCTCACGACTGTCAACCCCGTTTATTCAGGTAATATTCGCATGATCAGCCGCCAGATGTTAGATGAGCAAGTGGGACCGCTCCTGCCAAATCACCGGGATAAGCCACCGGATGAACGCGTTATTGTGGTGGGATTTGACGGATTTTCGTTCCGGGTTCTGGACCGGCTCCTTCCGGCAGGACAGATGCCGCACTTTCAAAAACTTATGGATGACGGCGCTCGTATTGCTTTAAAATCCACGGATTTTCCTTCATCCGCCGTGGCATGGCCCGCAATTGTCACGGGATGCCATTCCTCGGAGACAGGGTTGGAATCCTTTTTCACACTGGATTCAGACACTTACGAGTTTAAACTTACCAATGCGACTTTCCGAAACCGGAAAGCTGTCTGGGAACAGATCTCTGAACAGGGAAAACGATCCATTGTGATGAATGTGCCCATGACTTATCCACCGGATGATATTGACGGTATCACCATCGCCGGAATTCTCAGCCCGGACAAGGGAGCGTTTACGTTCCCGAAGACCCTGTCACCTGTTCTCAGGCAGATGGGATACCGGACCGGGTATCAGTCATTCCGTAAATCCATGCGTCTGGGGGAGACAGCATTCAATATGACCGGCGTTTCCTTCGACATCAACGATCTCTTTGATATCAGTCTCAATCAGTACCAGGTCTTTTCGTATCTCAAGGAAAAGGTTGACTGGGATTTTGCCATGATCGTATTTACGATACCCGACAGGCTCCAGCATAATGAAACCCAGCTTGGTAGCCCGGTGATTGAGCACACCTACCGGCAGATGGATGTTCTGCTTGGCGGGATTATGGCAAAACTCCCTGAAAAGACCAGTCTGATCGTTCTGTCGGACCATGGATTCAGAGCGTACACCCGTGTATTTAACCTGGGTACATGGCTGATTGATCAAGGGTATCTGATCCTGAAATCCGATGGTTCACCGGACTGGACAAAATCACAACTCATTCCCATCGACCGGGTCGGGAGTACAGCGACACTCCGGTGGAACATTCGTGACCGGGAAGCCATGGGCACAGTCTCTGGAACCGTACTGACACCCGATAGTGAAGTGTTCCTGGTTTTGAAGAAAAAGCTTTTAACCATAACGGACAACGCCGGGGAACCTGTCGTAAAACGGGTCACTCCCCTTGTATCGAAATCAAACGGTCCGGATATTCTGGTGACCGCTTATGAAACATTTACTGTGAAAAATGATATCCGTTCAGGATCTCAAATTGTGAGTAAAACGGATGCACCGATCTATGACCACGAACATGATGGCGTGGGATTCATGTTCAAATCAGGAACGGTGAAACCCGGTACCCGTATTGCGGGTCATGTCCGGGATATCGTACCGACAATCCTCTATTTAATGGGGCTTCCCGTTTCGGAATCTCTGGATGGAAACGTCCTGAAAACGGGTATTGAACCGAAATATCTGACCACTCATCCTGTCCGGACCGGTCAACAATCCCTGATTCGGATCCATGCCGCGCCGGAGGCACTGGACAACAGTGGTGTCATGGATCAGTTGAGATCATTGGGCTATCTCGGTAATTCAGATTAGATCTCTGAATCTGGTACGATTTTTGTATATTTAAAACCAGTCTGCAAATTTATTTGCAAGGAGTATGAATAGAAGGAAGTTATTTTCCGGGGTATCCTGACAGAACCTCACAGTTATGATATTCTTGAAGATTACGGGACCTGCTCATTCAGTTTTCGTTAGAGCCGGACCCGAGACACCATGACGGCATCACCGATTGAGGGGAAGGGAATGTCAGATGTTTACAGAAATCAACGGGGTTAAAATTCATTATGAGGTTGCCGGTGATAAACCGCCTGTAGTCATGACTCTCCATGGCGGTCCCGGCATCGGAGACGGCGGTGACAACAAGAATATGTTCAAATTCCTTGAAGACGAGTTCACCTTTGTCTATTTCGATCAGCGGGGGAATGGTCAGTCAGATGATGCTGACACATCCACATACACGCATGATCAGATGGTGGAGGATACCGAGGCCCTGAGGAAGCATTTGGGCATCGATAAGATGGTCCTTTCCGGCGGATCATACGGCGGGATGCTGGCAATGGAATATGCCATAAAATACCCGGAACATCTTTCAGGGATGTTTCTTCGAGGAACCGCTGCGTCTAATGAGCTTCAGAAGTATGCGTTGAAAAATGCAATGGATTCAGGACTTCCCGGTATCAATCAGGATATGCTCTTTAATCTTTTCTATGGCCGGATGAGCAGTGATGAGGATCTTAAAAACCATTTTGCCAGGATCTACCCGTTATACTCCAAAAAATATACACCGGAGAAAGCCCGGAAACTGTTTGAGCGAAAACGGTTCCGGTACCTGACACACAACGCCTTTTTCAGCCGGGAATTTCCCAATTATGATATCCGGCACCGATTGAAGGATATTCAGGTGAATACTTTGATCATGGCCGGTCGTGATGACTGGATTACGCCCATTTCTTTTGCTCAGGAACTGGCGGATGGTATTCCCCTGGCACGGTTGGAGATTTTTGAGAATGCCGGGCATTCCATCAATGCGGATATGCCGGAGAAGTTTCGGGAAGTGGTCCGGAAATTTATACAGAGTTCAGCGGAAAATTAAATTCCATGGATAATGTTGGGGTTTTATCGTTGATTTTGATATTAATGAGTGAAGAATGAAACCAGAAGATTTTATCGGGAAAAAAATCCGGGAATATGAACTCACCGAGATGATCGGTGTCGGTGGTATGGGTGCGGTTTATAAGGCGTATCATTTCCGGCTTAAAACAGTCCGTGCCATTAAAATTCTGAAGGAAGAGATTCTGGCGGATCCGCATTTCAAGGCGCGGTTTGAGCGGGAAGCCCGGATTCTGGCACAATTGGAAAATGAGCATCTGATCCGCATATATGAGTTTTTCGAGGAAGGCAAAAATCTGTTCCTGGTCATGGAGTTCGTGGAAGGGGACAGCATGAGTGAGCGGATCCTCTTCTTTAAATCCATTCCTGTTAAAGATGCCGTATCCTATATCCGCCAGGCGTGTTTCGGGCTGAGTTATGCTCATCAACGCGGGATTGTTCACCGGGATCTTTCCCCGGATAACCTCATGATCCAGAAAAAACCTGATGGATCTGAACATATAAAGGTCATCGATTTCGGCATCGCAAAAGCCGACAACATGGACGGTGAAACAAAAACACTCATTGCCGGCGGATTGACGGTGCCGGGAATTTTTATCGGAAAAATCAAGTACTGTTCTCCGGAACAGGCCATGGGAAAACATATTGATCACCGGAGTGATCAATACTCACTGGCCCTGATTTTACATGAATCCATTACCGGTATACCGGCTTTTGAAGGGGAAACCCCCATGGAGTCCCTGACGATCCGGCTTCATGAACCACCTCCAAAACTCAGCGATGTCCGACCCGGCGCCGCCTATCCCAGCGCCCTGGAGGAGGTGATCATTAAAGCCCTCCAGAAAAATCCTGAGGACCGGTATCATGACATCCTGACATTCAGTGACGAACTGGAGAAAGCCTTTATCTATGATTCCGCTCCCGACATGGATATCGATCCCAGTGTCGTTTCCGTCGGGGAACACGCTGTGGAACTCTCGGGTGAACCGGATGAGGATGATAACGATATTACTGATGCAACCGAGATCGGACCACTGGTGGGTCTTACCGATATTTTCGATGATTTTGAAGAATCCAAAAAACCCATTCCATACACCGGCGGTGATTACACATACAGCCAGCCGGCGCGTCCCCGGAAACCAGTGGAATACAAACCGCGCAAACGACGGCTCTGGATGTGGACTCTGCTGACCATTGTCATCGTTGCCTGCGCCGCAGGTTATGGCTACTATCGCCTCTCTGAAGAACAACAGAATAAGATCCTGGCAGGCGCCCGGGCAAAATATGATGTCACCATGAAAACGATAAAGGAAACATTTATATCCGGTGAGGATGAAGATAAAACAGCAGAAAAAGAACCGGCAAAAAAACCAGCCACCAAGCCCTCCAAACAGAAAAAAACATCCCGGCCCGCTACGAGAAAAACTACCGCTTCTTCATCCCGGCCTGTGGGAAACGGTCCGTTTCTGGCCACTCGATCCGGCGTGACTAAACCGGAAATCCTCAAACGGGTTTCCGTGAAAATACCAGTGGATACCGGTGTTGAGACTTTCCCCGTCCAGATTGTTGTTCAGGCCATTGTTTTGAAAAGTGGCCGGGTCGGAACCGTAGAGGTCCTTAAACGCACCGACCGGGCACTGGATAATGCCGCCATGAGCGCCGTGAAACAATATCAGTTCAAGGGCGGTACCATCTATGGTAAACCTGCTGATATTATTGTCGATGTCCCAGTGGTCTTCAGCAGTCGCTGAAACCGGGCAGATATCTGAAAGCAATCAGCTTCGTCTGAAATGTTGCTGACACGTTGTTTGTGAGATTTTTCACTTCGGTTCGAAATGACATGTTATCACCGATATTTTGTCCGGCAACTACCCCTCTGCCGTGGGCAGGGGAACGATGGTGGGCTGTGGTGTGGGATCGCATGTGGCGCAGGGATTGTCCAGGTCGATGGTCCAGATGAACAGATCACCATTCTTTAATTCGTCGGTATAGATCCCGTTACAGGCGTGGAAATCATCGTTCCAGGGATAGGCTTCCAGGTAAAAAACACCCTGACCGATATCTTCCAGTTCCAGGGTTTCTCCCGGATTCGCCGTGTCTTTATCCGCACCGTTAAGGCGGATGTCCACGGGGCAGATAGTTTCGTTGATGATATGGACTGTAACGTCGTTTTCCCAGTCCTTTTCTTCACTTTCATAGATGTCACAACTCACCAGAAGCAGAAATACGCTTGTAAAAAGAATCAGGATTACCAACCAACGCGCCATACAAATCCTCCAGACCGTCCCAACTCTACCATGTTTCGGCAGAATCATCGAGACTCCCACAATTAATACCAGCCACCGGTGAAGGTCAAGGATAAAGATGATCCTGTCGCTGTTGAGGATCCTTTTCCTTTTTCCCGCAGGGCTTTTTTTTCGTATGCTCTTTTTTGTAGGACGGACTTTCCAGTCCGTCATTGTTATTTGAATCGCAGACTGGAAAGCCCGCGCTACTGCCGCCAGATTTCTTCCATTTTTTCTACAACAGCATAATCGCAGCCTTTTACACCCAATCGCCGTTCGATCTTGTCGTGACAGTCTGAACCGCCGGTAGTCAAAGGCAGGTTCAATTCCTGAGCCAGGTTGATCAGATGCTGTTCCCACTCCGGGGTATGCCCGGGATAGTACACCTCAAATCCATCCAGTCCCAGTTCAAGAAACCGTGGCAGAAGCTGTTCCATGATTTCGAATGGCGGCAGCACTTCCTTGTAATGACTGTCCCCGGGGAAGGAACCGGCTGCGGGATGTGCCAGAACCCGTGCGAGGGGCCATCTGTTGAGAAAACCCTTGAGGGTGTTCATGGGTACACCCGAGGGGATATACGCCGGGGATTTGTTTCCGATTATCCGAGTGATTTCACTTTTATCCGCGATGCCCAGATCCGAAAGTGCCATGGCAAAATGCCGTCGGGAGATGTGGTCGCCATGGGCATAGATATGACTCTCTTCAAGTTCAACGGCCAGTGCGGGGTTCCGGGATTTTGGTCCGAAATGTGCGTTGATGGCTTTGATTCGTGCCCGGGTCAGGGAAGCACCCCGGCCCTCCGCCAATACCGATCGGGTTTCCCGGGTAAACGCAGAATTTGCGAGTAATGATTCCGGGAAAAATACCAGGAGATGCAGGGAACCTGTAAATATCGGTTCGGTGAACCGCATGGTAATTTCCACGCCACAGATCACTTTGACACCCAGTTGACTGCCTGCCTTCAATGCCTCGGGGAGACCATCCAGGGTGTCGTGGTCAGTGATGGCAACGGCTTTCAATCCCAGGCTGTGGGCACACTCCACAAGCTCTTTCGGTGTATATTCCCCATCGGAAAAAGTGGTGTGATTGTGCAGATCAGCGTCGAACGGACAATTTTGAGAATGCTGTTTAGTTATAGCCATGAGTTTTTCTCCATAAATTCTTGTTTACGGCTTTGCCTTCTTGCCGATAACACATTAATATATAAACGGTCAATTTTTTCAAGATTTCCGGGGAGGTAATTAAATGACGATTCTCAATGCACCATTCCAACTGTCTCACCCGCATTCCGGTGATGTGCTGAAAGCCGCCCGGACTGCCTTGAAAATTGCACTGAATCTCTGTCCCCGGGAACGGATTCTCATCATGGCCAATCCCGACGGTAATCTTCCGGTGATTGCTCAGGCCGTCTACAATGCTGCCCTGGATCTTCAGGCTTATCCCATATTACTGTTCCAGCCCTCCCGGTCCCGGGTGGATTTTGCTGATCCCGCCACACTGGCGGCTATTGCGACTGAACCGGAAGTGCTGTTTACTATTACCCGGGAAAGTCTCGGGAACGATCCACGGGGTCTCACCGATCCATACAAATTGGATAAACTCTCTTTCAATCATATTTTTTACTACCTCATCGCTACGGAAAAAGCCCGGGGCGCATGGTGCCCATCAGCGGATCTGTTCATGTTCCGAAGGACGGTGCCCGTGGATTATCCTCAGATGTGGGATCGGGCACGGCGGCTGAAAAAACTTTTTGACCGGGCGGAGAGTATCCACGTCACCACACCGGCGGGAACGGATCTCCACATCGATATGGTGGGGGCGGAAGGCATGCTGGATGACGGGGATTACCGGTACCCGGGTTCCGGGGGTAATCTCCCCGCCGGTGAAGTGTTTGCTGTTCCTCGACCCGGCAGTAACGGCACTGCAGTGATTGACGGTACCGCCAGCCTTCTCGGTGGGACGCTCCTGACGCGGAACCCTTTCAAGATCAGCTTTGAAGCCGGAAAAGTGGTCTCCGTTGAAGGCAAGGGGGATGGGGAGGAATTCCAGAAAACCCTGGATGAAATGAAAGTGGTTACTGAACAGCAGATCGAATCGGGATATATCTCAACGGAACAGGCTGATATCTATCGGAAAAATTGCTGGAATCTTGCTGAATTCGGTATCGGTCTCAACCCCGCCGCGACATTAAGCGGAAACATGACGGAAGATGAAAAAGTGCTGAACACCTGCCACGTTGCCGTGGGAGATGACTGTTACGGGTATGCTCCGGCAGTCGCGCATCTCGACCTTATTATGATGCATCCGGTAATTACACTGAAACTGGACACCGGTGAGGAAATTGTCGTGGATCCCCTGGATCCGGCTGTTGTTGACGAACCCTGAAGAGTTGCCGGTTCCCGGTTTGGGGTGATCAACATCCCGGTTGTGCTTTCGGCCGAAAGCACCTACGGGTGCTGATCAATTGATGGTGTGGGGATCAACCGTCGTTGCAGGTTTGTTTTGCAACAATTTATTAACTGCTAAATAACTCTGAATTCAGAACTGGGAACCTTGAACTGGGAACCTCTGAACCTTTTTGCGCTTCTCCGCTCAGGGTGACCGCTTCTGGGTGATCGGTTGGGGTTGATCAACATCCCGGTTGTGCTTTCGGCCGAAAGCACCTACGGGTGCTGATCAATTGATGGTGTGGGGATCAACCATCGTTGCAGGTTTGTTTTGCAACAATTTATTAACTGCTAAATAACTCTGAATTCAGAACTGGGAACCTCTGAACCTTTTTGCCCTTCGACTCCGCTCAGGGTGACAACCTATGAACTGGGAACCTTGAACTGGGAACCTCTGAACCTTTTTGCGCTTCGACTCCGCTCAGGGTGACAACCTTTGAACCGGGAACCTTGAACCGGGAACCTTTGAACCGGGAACCCTACCCCTGAACGGTTTCCCTAGATTTTACCCAGTTCACCCAGGGCGTTCACCATCCGGGACAATCCCTTTTTGATATCGTCCATGGATGTTGCAAATGATATCCGGATATTGTCGGGTGAACCAAAGGCAGTTCCGGGTACTGTAGCCACATGTGCCTGATCCAGAAGATAATTTACCAGATCCATGGCATTCATAATCTTGGTTTCCCCATCGGACATACCGAAGTAGTACGATATGTTTGGGAACAGATAGAATGCTCCCCGGGGTTTGGTGCAGGTAATGCCGGGGATGGCGTTAAGATTTTCCAGGATATAATCCCGGCGTTCCCGGAAAACGTCTGTCCGGTTTCTGACTTCGGTCTGGTCACAGGTGTATGCGGCGACAGCGGCTTCCTGGGCGATGGAACATGGATTTGATGTCACGTGTCCCTGAATGCGTTTCATAGCGCCGATGACGGATTTATCACCCAGGGCATAACCGATGCGCCATCCCGTCATGGAATAGGCTTTTGATGCCCCGTCAATGGTGATGATCTGGGACCGGATTTCCGGTGCGCAGTTTACGGCGCGAAGGAACTGAAAATCATCGTAAAGAATTTTGGAGTATATTTCATCGGCGATAACAAACAATTTATACCGGTCGGCTAACTCCAGAACAGCCCGTAACTGGTCCGGGTCGTATGCGCCGCCTGTGGGATTGGACGGGTTATTGAGGATAATGGCCCGGCTGTTCATGGTGACCTGTTCCTGGAGCCGTCGGGGGTTCAGCAGAAATCCATCCTGTTCCCGGGTTTCGACGATGATCGGGATGCCGCCGGCCAGTTTGACCTGCTCAGGATAGGAAACCCAGTACGGCGCCGGAATGATCACTTCATCGCCTTCATTCAGAATCGCCGCCAGTGCAAAATAGATTGCGGCTTTGGCGCCGGGGCAGATGATAATTTCCGATGGTGAGTAGTCCAGTTTATCTTCCTGCCGGAGCTGATTCAGGATCGCGGTTTTCAGTTCGGGTGTCCCGTCCGCCTGGGTATACCGTGTCTTGTTATCATCAATGGCTTTCTTGCCGGCGATTTTTGCGGGTTCCAGAGTGGGAAAATCCGGTTCGCCGACGCTGAAATCAATCACCGGGATTCCCCGGCTTTTCATCTCCTTTGCCTTGGCTGAAATCTGTAATGTCATGGATGGATTCAATAATTTCATTCGTTTTGACAACATAAAAGAATCTCCTTGAGTGCCTGGTGACTTTTACCCCTCAAAGGTACGCCAGACTTTGTTAATTTCATAAAAAAACCCATATACGGTACAACTTAATTCTCCGGCAATAGCCCGGACCCGGCCGGTATCATCCGCATCAATTCGAAGTGCGATCCCGCAGTCCGTGCCCAGTGAACGTGGTTTTACCACGGATCGAAACTTAATGGAACGGGATTCCAGGGCATCTTCCATTTTCAGTGTTTCATGGACCGATGACATAAGAACGATGACTTTTTCCTGAGTTGTCATGATTGAAACTCCTTTATGGCCATCCGAACACAATGCAGCATATGATCGATATCATCGGTTGTATGGAACAGGCCCGGTGAGATTCGCAGGGTACCTCCGGGAAAGGTACCGATGGTTTTATGGGCCCGGGGTGAACACTGGAGTCCGGCACGGGTACTGAGTGCGTGATCACTTTCAAGGATATTGCAGAGTTCTGCAACGTCACAACCGGCCACGGTGACGGAGAATACTGCGAGGCGTTCCTCAGGGTTCACAGGACCATACAGGGTCAGGTCTTCAATACGATTGAGACCTTCCTGGGTGCGACGGATCAGCTCAAGTTCATGCCGCCGAATATCCGTGATACCCCGCTGGAGAATATAATCAATACCGGCTTTCAATCCTGCCAGACCGTGGATGTTCAGGGTGCCCGATTCGAACCGGTCAGGCAGTGTTTCCGGCTGGGTCAAATGCTCCGAAAAACTGCCGGTACCCCCGCAAATCAGAGGCGCCAGCTCCAGGTCGGGTGAAAGATACAGAAATCCCGTTCCTGTGGGTCCCTGGAGTCCTTTATGGCCCGGGACCCCCATCATTGAGATATTGCACTCCGCCACGTCAAGGGGCACAGCCCCGGCACTCTGGCTGCAATCGCACATCATCGGGACACCGAATTCACCGGCAATACTTCCCAGCAACGCCAGATCCTGGATCGATCCATCCACATTGGATGCATGATTGATCACCAGCAGATCCGTTTTCTGTTTCTGGAGTGCGGATCTCAGTCTTTGGGGATCAAGCTGACCGACGGGGGAGCAGGGAACGACTTCGCAGGTAATCAGGCCCGACATTTCCAGGGCATGGAGCGGTCGGGCAACAGCGTTGTGCTCCATGGCGGTTGTCACCACGTGATTGCCCTGTTTCAGGAACCCTTTTAAACCCATATTGATGGCATGTGTGGCGTTGCAGGTGAAAATAATCCGGGAGGAGTCTTTAATGTTGAACAGGCGGCTAATGGCTTCCCGGGTCCGGAACAATAACCGCAATCCCCTGTTGTCTGAAGAGCGGCCGGGATTACCGGTGCACTGCTCCAGGGTTTCCCGAACCGCATCAATTACACTCGGGGGTTTCGGCCAACTCGTGGCCGCATTATTGAAATAGAGATTCACTCCTGGGAATCCGTTTCAGCTGCAGGTGTTACTTCTTCCATCCGGGGTCCCGTATCTTCTGATCCGGCCAGTTCAGCCCGGGTATACAGAAATCCCGTGATGCCGGATATCACCAGTATCAGAATAATCAGAATCCATTCACCCCGAAACCCTTTCCGGGTTGATTTATCTTTTCCTGTTTCTTTTTCTGCTGGTTTCTTTGTCATAATCCCTTCCCATTCACCACGAATCCCCGATGATTCGGGAAAACCAGTCCCATTGTAGTTATGGTTACGTCGATACACAAGATTGAATCGGATTTGACGAATCCATCGGGGAAAGAATATCCTGCAGGGAAGATGTGTTACCAAAGGAGAGATCCTCATGATCAAGAAAACCCTGTTACTGTGTTTTATTGGAATGCTTGTGTGTTACGGGTGGAGTGTGACCAGGGCTGAACCGGATCAGATCGCGTCCACGGATCTGTCCCGGACCCGGTTTACCGCTCACCTGGATACCCCTGTCCCCGCCACGGAAAACCTGCTTTACTGTGCGACTTTTCAACTGGCGTGGAACGGGCTTCAGGACGATGTGATCGGGGCGGAAATCCTTCTGGCCGGTGATCCGCCTGCCGCCGCATCCCTGAACCTTCAGCGAACACGGCGGTCCGATCTTCACGAAGATTCATACGTGGCTATGGCGGAAAAACTCACACCGGAGTTTCTGATGCGGATCAACCGGGTCCTGAAAGAAAAATTCGGTGAAAATGCGCCGCCTGAAGTCAAGGAGATGATCACTCCCGATACGTTTTTTTCATATGCATATCTTTTTAAAAACCTGATGTTTCCCTACCCGTTTGAATCCATGGAAGCGCCTGTGGTGTTTAAATCCGGTGACCGGCAGTCGCCGGTGCTGGCATTCGGCGTGAAAAAATTTGATGTCTCCCGCAAGGAACATCGGGATATGGCTTCCCAGGTTGAAATTTTTGATTACGTGGATGCAGAGCATTTTATCGTGCGGCTTACGGGGAAACCGGACACCGACGAGATCATACTTGTCCGTGGTATCGGCGGTAAAACCCTGCTGGAAACCGTGACCGGCGTTATTGACGGGATAGACGCAGGGAAACCGGAAGCACTTTCCCGGGATGACTCGCTTATGATTCCGAAAATGGATTACAACATCAAGCACGATTTTATGGAGTTTGTGGGTAAACGATTCAAGAATCCGGGATGGGAAGCGTGGTACATCTCAAAAGCCATGCAGTGGATCCGGTTCCGCTTTGATGAAAAAGGCGCGCTGCTGAAATCCGAAGCCCGAATTTCAATGCGTCTCACGGCCATGCGGCCGGGTCCGCCACCGAAGCAACTGGTGTTTGACGGACCGTTCCTGATGATGTTTAAACAGAAAAACACCCGATTACCCTATCTGGTCATGTGGGTTGGTGATCCTGAGATTCTTCTGACTCAGGAGACCGGAAAAAATTAGTGAGATGATTACCAGTTGTGCTGGGAGCTTGTCAGGGGCAGGTTCCAGTATTTTCCGTACATATTGGCGATCTGGGTCCGGCGGCGTTTGAAGGTGATTTCCCCTTCCGGTGGTGTCACAGTGATATTTTTCCACCCTTCGGAATCCCATCGTTGTTTTTTCATCTGCAGTCCCCGGACAGAGAGTTTATGACGTGATTCGGATTCCGGGAACCATTCTTCTCCCCGTTCGATTATTTTGGGCAGGTCTTTAAGCCGGGAATCGCCGTGTTTTAATTTGATAAAAGTCTGAAGAAACACCTTATTGAAGCGATACTCGTTCTGTTTACAGATTTTAACCAGTTCTTTTCGTTCCGGATCAATGATGCCGTCCCATTTGGTGAGTGTGGCCAGTTCGGTGACAACACCCCAGTCCGATTTTTTCAGATCAGCCATGGTAATGGGCCGGTTTTCCACGGTATATCCGTTGACCTCACCAATCAGAAAAAACGTGACCATGGTGGCGCCGGGAAAATTGCCTTCATTAATTCCCGGACTGATGATTTTTCGATCTTTTTCAAAGACAACCGCCACATCCTCGATGTGTTCACCACCGGCAGCCACGATGTCGCCATCATCGTTGGTAAATATCACGCCATCACATAACCAGCCCAATTTGTTGTGTTGCTCACAATACTGGTTCCAGCGCCGGGAAAACTTTTTCCCCACAGAGCTGGCGAAGTAACCGCCGGAAATACTGTAGGTATGAGCGGGCATTACCCGGTTCCGGGGATAATTACAGAGAATGGTTCGATCCGTTGCCGCCCGGTTGTTATTGGGTTTTAGCATGGCGGATACTGTCATTTCGTGTTCCGTTTTTTCCTGGGCTTCCACGGTCATCACCGGTTTTGTAGCCGGTCGGATTTGCACGAAATTCCCCCAGGGATAGATCATGTGGTACCCGTTGAGATAGCAGAGGATAAAACTCATGGCGATGAATTCCCAGGGCTGAAATCCCGGATTGATGGTGATCCCGAGACTCCGGGTCAGATTGTCCAACCGGATCCATTCCGCCAGGGGATACATCATTCTGAGTCGGTTTTCATTTCCCCATGAATCCATGAGAACCGTCATGTCCGTGGAAACAACACCGCTGTGGGGACCCATATTCCAGGTATTTGAGCTGAGATCGTTCTGAGTGATCAGACCTTCCGTGCCGTTATAGACGACATTGGTCCCGAAATCTGTTTCTTCCCGTTCCTTGTACCAGATGAACGCTTTCTTCAGATCAGTCTGATGGCTTTTTAACGCTTTGATGATATCTCTAAGATCTTTACTCATATATAAAGCCCGTTTCCTTTGTTCGCCCTCACAGATAGACAGAATTTTACCACAGGACAGGATGACTGGCAAACATATCCGGATCTTCTGAAATTATGCTTTCAGTAATCGGAGAAGTTCCCCTGTAAACGCTTCGATTCCTATGGCCAGTTCAGAGATGGAAGATGCCAGCATGTAAGCGGGTGATGAGATAATCCGGTTGGTTTCATCCACCGTAACGCCTGTGGCCGGCTGCGGCTCCGGTTCAGCGTTGAGTATTTTCAACGCATCCATGGTTCCGGGATCAGTACCGATGGTCAGCCGTGGTTTTAGACCTGAATCCTTCAGCGCCCGTGCAACCACAACCGGTGCAATGCAGATGGCGCCGATGACTTTTTTATGTTTTGCGGCTTCATTGATGACAGCGGATACGGTTTCATCGATGGTGCAGTCCGCACCGTCAAAGGCAAACCGGCACAAGTTTTTTGCCGCACCGAATCCGCCGGGCAGCACTATTGCGTCAAAATCACTGATGTTCAGGGACGCAAGGGGCGCAATATTTCCCCGGGCGATCCGGGCGGATTCCTCCAGAATATTCCGAATACCTGCCGGATCGGGTTCGCCACGAGCGTGATTGATGACATGAGCCTGGTTCATATCCGGTGCAAAACACGCAACCTCAAGGTTTGCCCGGTCAAGATATAAGAGCATCAGGGTTGCCTCGTGAATTTCAGAACCGTCATATACGCCGGATCCCGATAAGATAAGTGCCACACGCTTTTTCATGGTAAAACCTCCCGGTTAAATTCTTTTAAAAATCTTCGATCCAGTTCATTATAAACGAGAGTGCTTGTGGCGTGCAAGGTCGGGTGTTCCGTTCTGCATGACAGCATGTGGCAGCAGGTTTCAGGGGAAATTTTAAGATCACTTTCCGGTGGTGAGGGATTACATCACATACGGATCATTGGGTGAATCGTCGCGGTTCATGCACAAATCCCATGTGAATTGATTCCGGTGGTATCGTCTGCTTCCGGGTGATATGGTGAGTATGGACCGGTTGTAACAGCCGGATTCATTGTTGAATTCACAGGTTTTGCTTTCCAGGATTGGTCATGAAGCGTTGTTTTACAGAAAATCACCGGGTTGTCATCCATACCGGTTCCGGACACATTTTTAAGGGTGTTCATCGGGTTGTATGGCTGTTGATAACCGTCATGGGGATAGCTGCATGTGCTCCCGGGCCGTTTCAGGCGCCTGATCCGCCGGCGGACATTGTGATTATCTCCCTGGATACACTTCGGCCGGATCGGGTGTCTGCATGGGGTCATCCCCGGCCCACCTCAACGTTCCTGGACAGATTAGCGCTTCGGGGCGCTCAGTTTATCCGGTGCAGCACCTCCATTCCGACCACGGGACCGGCCCATGCCACGATCTTCACCGGGCTCTATCCCATTCACCATGGCAGCCGTCTCACCGGTGATCCCCTCGCCGGGGATGCCGGGATTACCCTGGCGGAAATTCTGAAGGGAAGCGGTTACGAGACCATGGCCGTGGTGACTTCATCGGTGTTGTGGCCGCAGGTATCGGGTCTGGATCGGGGGTTTGAGAGATATATGTCACTTCCCAAATATCGTCCACCGCCGAAACAGGCGCCGGGAAAATCAGAATCAAATGTTGAAGACCCGGGTGTTAACCCTCCAAAAGAAAAAAAATACCGCGCCCCCCTGTTAAGCGCTATGGCGGATGTGAGTTGGGAGACGGCGCTGGAGAAGGCCGGGGACTGGATTGGTGAGGATCATCAGGGTCCGCGGCTGTTGTTTGTCCATTTCTATGATGTTCATCAGCCGTATATGCCGCCGGCGCCATACCGGGATCTGTTTGGACCGGCATACGGTGGTGAGATTGACGGGTCTATCGGCAGTGCCGTCCAGTTTCAGAATCCGGCCGTCCGGGAGACGCTTGACCGGGCCGATGCCGTGCATATGGAAGCGCTTTACGACGGGGGTGTCCGGTACGTGGATGCCGGTGTTGAGAGGGTTTTTGAGTTGCTCCGGAAACGGGGGAAACTGGATTCGACCCTGGTGATCATTACCGGGGATCACGGGGAAGGGTTCGGGGAGTGGGGAAATTATTACGAGCACGGGGATTATCTGTCTGAGAGTGAAGTGCAGGTGCCGTGTATTGTGATCTGGCCCGGTGTCATTGATCATCGTATTTTCAGGAATCGGGTGGGGCTGGTGGATTTTCTGCCCACCATCACGGATCTGGCGGGTGTTACGGCGCCGGAAGGGTTGGATGGCCGGAGTATTGCCGGGCCGCTTCTTCGGGGTGATCCGGTGCCGCCGGCCCGGTATTTTCTGGAAACGACGACGCTGGGACCGCCGGGAAACCGGTATAAACAGTTCGGGGTAATTTTGGGGGAAAACAAGTATGTCAGTGCTGCTCCGGAACGGGATGAAGGGCTTTATGATCTGAATATGGATCCCCGGGAAAAACAGTCACTTGTCACCGGGATACCGGATCTCAGGGCGGAACTGAGCCATGTGACGGCGCAGTTCATGGCTGAAGACAGCGGGCAATACGAGCCGCCGCTACTGGATGAGGTCAGCCGGAACGCGCTGCAGTCTCTGGGGTATCTGCAGTAATTTCTTAAGATAGTGCCAGCCATAAGTTTGAGAAAAACGATGTCTCATTTGTGCCCGTGCCCGTGCCCGCCATAGCTGAACAGCAGCGGTGGATGCCCGACAGGTGTATTAACCTTTCGTGATATAAGTAAAGGTCTTTTTTCCCTAAACCAAAAGTGAGATGAAATGATCTTTATTCACCCAGTCCGGTATCTGGGTAAACCATTGCTTGCGAATCCTATTTCATATTCTGATTCCAACATTGTTGAAGTAATCGGGTTAATTCGGATCGTGCGATTATCATGACTATCGGGCACGGGCAGAGTCGCCGGGATAAACCGGCATAGAGTAGGGGAT
>SWBY01001620.1_pt1 | contig 19047 bp, 13 predicted proteins | sample 4693071 | NCBI WGS metagenome assembly SWBY01 (sample SAMN10267273, study PRJNA491770) | bioreactor metagenome | isolation source: DHS bioreactor inoculated with marine methane seep sediment | place: Japan: Omine Ridge, Nankai Trough | collected 2006-05-06 | reverse complement strand
AAAGCTGGAGAATACTCTTCAACTAAAAAAATGATCATGATGAAATAGCACATTCATTCAGTTACAAAACAAATTACACCCCAGTTTCGGCTGGGGTGTTTTTTTTTAGATTTGATAGAAATCTATAATCTCCATTAAATATTACTATTATTTGAACAAATCACAGAATTAAAAAATTGGAACTGATAATGCTTTAACAAAAGGTGAAATGAAAAATATTTATTATTTTCGTATTAACGCAATGTTTGATGTATTAAAATCGCATAATTTGAATAGTAATATGTGAGAAATTCTTGGCAGTGTAAGCTGAAAATTAAATGGAGGAAAAGTGAAAAAGTTATATTTGATATTTATATTCTCTCTAATATTTTTTGTATTGAATTCAGAAACACATATTCCACCCGGTTCAATCAATGGAACCTGGAGCTCTGTAAATCAACCGTATATAATCAATGGTAATATTTCTGTGATGCAGGATGAAGAGTTGATCATTGAGCCAGGGGTTCAAATTGAGTTTTCAGGACATTACAAATTTACTGTTTATGGGAAATTATCTGCTGTAGGTACTTTCAACGATTCGATTTTTTTTACTGCCCAGAATCCAGAAGATGGCTGGCACGGATTACGCTTTTCCGAAACATCCAGCAATAATCAGGATCTTTCTTTTCTTAACTATTGTGTCTTTGAATATGGAAATGGAATTACAGGTAACGAAGATTCGAACAGAGGTGGAGCAGCATATTGCTACAATTCATCTAATATACATATTCTAAACAGCAGATTTGCCAATAATCAAGCGGATTATGGTGGAGCTATTGCATTATCAGGATCAGATATTTTTATGCAGAATTGCCTTTTTGAATATAATTTTGGTTCACATGATGCCGGTGCAATATTTATCCGAGATGCATCGGAACCGATTCTTGACAACCTTACATTTTCTAATAACACATGTAATTATGATGGTGGTGCAATGTTCATCAGCAGCGGCTCTTCTCCCACAATATCAAATTCCAGGTTTTATTACAATGAAGCCAAAGATTACTATGACGGCAGTGGTGGTGGGATTTCTTGTTGGGGAGCTACAATTACACTTAGTGATTCGGAGTTCAAGTACAATTTTGCACGAGAGGATGGCGGAGCGATCGAGGTAGCCCACGATTCAAATGCAGATTTAAACGATGTAATCGTAACTCATAACAACAGCTATGGGAGTGGAGGTATTAAAGTTTACAATTCGTCAATCTCGCTGGCTGGTGTGGATGTTTACTTCAATACCAGTATTCAAAATGCTGGAGGTATTGATTTTGGTTATAATGCGATAGCTGAATTCAGTGCAATTAACAGATGTAATATATATCTGAATAACAGCTTAAACGGTTACAATACGGGAAATGATATATCAACTGGTCAAAGTAACTTCATCGAAGTGATCGTAGATACTTTCACTGTAGTAAATCCTACTGCTACTCAAGCATCACCATTAACTAGTTTTTCGTTTGATATATTAAATGGCAGAATTGAAACTGTTTCTGTTGATCTTTATGTAAGTCCCGATGGATCAGATGCTAATTCCGGATTAACTCCAGCCGATCCTTTACAAACAATATTTACAGCTCTATTTATGATCGAGCCATCCAGCACCGATCCGCTTACAATACACTTATCAGATGGAATATATTCACCTTCCAATTCGGGAGAAACATATCCTTTGGAAATGAAAAGTTACCTTACTATAAGCGGAACTTCACGTGAGCAGACGATATTAGATGCTGAACAATTAAATCGGCTCATTTACTGCCGGGATAAGTTAGATGTTAGTCTTGCAAACATTACTCTGATGCACGGTATTGACAACATGTATGAAGGTGGTGGAGCTATCTTTTGCCGAGAAACAGATATGATAATAACCAATACCTTAATACAAGATAATATTTCAAAATATAATGGTGGTGGCATCAGTTATGAGCAATGCTCATCTCCTCAGTTAACCGATGTAATAATCTGTAGAAATGAAGCTAAGGGTTATTCTGGCGGTGGAATGCATTGTCAGTCGTCAAATCCAGTAATGCAAAATGTTACTATTAAGCATAATGTTTCAAAAGGAACTGGTGGTGGAGTGAGTTTTGAAAATTCTTTTCCTGAATTCAATACGGATCAACTTTGCAGTATATATCTTAATCGTTCTTTAATTAGTTATGGGAATGATATTTATGGAGGCAATAACGATTATATAACTGTTATATTAGATACTTTTACAGTTATGCCACCGGATGACTATTTTGCCACTCCAATCGAAAACATTACTTTTGATATTTCCAATGCAGCTCTGGAGCAGGTTGATGCAGATCTGTATGTAAATCCAATTGGTTCAAATGAGAATTCCGGTCTTACAGAAAGCGATCCGTTGCAGACAATTGATTTTGCTTTTATGAAAATAATCCCTAATGAAACAGTACCTCATACAATTTATCTTGCAGAAGGAATTTATTCGGCATCTAGTAATAATGAAATTTTACCAATTCTTGTTAGAAATTATATTACAATCTTAGGAGAAAATAGAGAATCTACAATAATTGATGCTGAAAATATGAGTAATGTAATTATATGTAGTGAGAATTCAGATTTCAATATTGCTAATGTAACTATCTCTAATGGTTATGATGTTTACAATATAAATGGAAGTTATTTTTTCGGTGAAGGTGCAGGATTTAATATCTATTTATCTGAGAATATATCAATTAATAATTTAATTATCAAGAATAATATTGCTGGAAAGGGAGCTGGGATTCGTTGCCAAAATAGTGACCTTAAAGTGTCAAACACAGTTTTTCACAATAATCAGGCTGTACCGGATTCTTATACTGGTATTGGTGGAGCGATATATTGCTCAGGTTATTCTAATGATGTTGTTGATCTTACAATGTTGAATTTGACGTTTAGTAACAACACTGCAGCAGAAAATGGTGGTGCGATTTATCTATATGATTCAGATGCAATAATGCTGAATACGATCTGCTGGGGAAATTTACCTCAGGAGATGTATCTTAGAAGTTGGAATATTGAAAATGAATTAACTGTTGCTAATTCAAATTTTTCAAATGGCCAGCTAAGTATAATCAATGAAAACTATGGTACTGTTAACTGGTTAGAAGACAATATTTCTAACGATCCTTTATTTCTTGATCCTAATTTAAACAATTATTATCTGCATAGCGAATCTCCTTGCATTGATGCAGGAATAGATTATTTCGAATGGGAAGGAGAGGTTTACCTGGATCTTTCACCAGACGAATATTATGGTGATGCACCGGATATGGGAGCTTATGAATGGGATGGAACTTCGATTGGGAATGAGGAGCTAATAGTTAAAAATTATGAGTTGTATAATTATCCTAATCCATTTAATCCTGAAACAAAAATTGCTTTTTCAATTCCAGAAGAAACAAATGTAAATATCTTAATCTATAATATAAAAGGACAAAAAGTAAGAACACTGGTGAATGATAAGTTAGAGAAAGGGAACCATCAAATTACCTGGAACAGTAAAGATGATTCCGGCAAAAATGCAGCTTCCGGGATTTATTTCTATAAACTAAAAACTAACAAAAAAGAGATAATGAAAAAGATGCTACTTCTAAAATAGGATTTCTATTACAGATAAAACATTTATACAATTCAGTTGAGAATCTAGAATTTAGTGGAATCAAATTTGCATCTAAAACTTAAAAAATGTAAGGAATTTTATATGAATAAAACAAAGTTAATGATTATTATGTTATCACTGTTACTGATCAACGTTGCTTTTGCAAAAGATTATAATGAGCAGATCCGAAGAAATCCAATTGCTGCTCATTTTCTAAGTTATGAAGAATATCTTGAATATGAAGCTGGTGCAAGTAGAGATTTCACTCCAACAGATCCACCCACCGGCAATATTCGGCAAACAGCAGAGTTTGAACAAAGTGAGGGTGTGCTTGTAACATATCGTGAAAATCCTCAAAATCCTCCAATGGGAGTTCCTTATGATCTTATCGTAGAATTTTCTCAATACACAACTGTGTACACTCTTGTTACCAGTGGACAGCAAGCTTCATGTGAGAATAACTATCAGAGTCACGGCGTAAATTTAGCAAATTGTGAGTTTATAAATGCGCCTACCGATTCCTGGTGGGTCCGGGATTATGGCCCTTGGTTTATAGATGTTGAAGGTGAAATTACTATTGTAGATTTTCCATACAATCGCCCTCAACGACCGAATGATGATGAAATTCCGATAGAAGTAGCAGCATTTTTAGATATTGATCTTTATGGAATGGATGTGATTCATACTGGTGGAAATTATATGTGTGATGGAAACTATATTGGAGCTTCTACCGATCTTGTTTATGATGAGAATCCTGGAACATCAGCTGCAGAAATTGACCAGTATTTTGAGGATTTTCTAGGAATAACAGAATATCATGTAACACTAGATCCCCTTGATGATTATATCAAACATATAGATTGCTGGGGAAAATTTTTGGATGTAGATAAAGTAATAATAGGCCAGGTTCCTGAAACTGACTACCGATACGATGATTTTGAATTTGTAGCAGATTATTTTGCCAGCCAGACCAGTGCCTGGGGAGTTCCTTTTCAGGTATATCGCGTTTATACACCAGGTGGGAATCCATCTACACCATATACTAATGGTTTAATAAACAATAATAAGATTTTCGTACCTCAATCTGGCAGCCAGTGGGATGATGAAGCTCTGGCTAGTTATGAAGAAGCTATGCCAGGCTATGAAGTAATAGGTATTTTCAGTAGTGGTTGGTATAACACAGATGCACTGCATTGTAGAACCCGAAATGTAGCAGATAGAGGAATGTTGTATATCGATCATACACCACTGCTTGGTGAGCAAAATGTTGCCAATGAATATACCATTTCAGCTGAATTTAAACCTTACAGTAATGAATCTTTGTACGCGGATTCTTTAAAAGTATTATACAATATTGATGGTGGAGATTATGAATCAATTACAATGACATTCATAGCCGGAGATATGTATTATGCAATGATCCCGAGCCAACCGGTAGGAACCGAAATAGGTTACTATGTTCATGCAGCTGATGAATCTGGTCATAGTATGAATCATCCATATATCGGAGCTCCCGATCCGCATACGTTTACCATAGTTGGCGATCCTCAACCAGCTGAACTTACAGTTGATCCTGAATCTTTTACGATTGAAATGCAAATTAATACAACTACTGTTGAGATGTTAACTTTGGGCAATATTGGTGGAATGGATTTAACTTATGATATTGCCGAATCTGTAGACTGGTTAAGCCTGAATCAAGGTTCAGGGATTTTGCAGCCTGGGGCTTCAGAAGAAATTGAATTGTTTTTAGATACGACTGATTTAACAGCAGGCACATACCTTTGTGATATTGTAATAACAGATGATAGGGAAGAGACGATAATACCCGTTGAATTAACAGTAACAGGTACTAACGTTGAAGATAATATGAATGGATTACAAAATGAATTGATAGGTAATTATCCCAATCCATTTAATCCTTCAACAACAATCAGTTTCAGTTTGCAGAATGATAATTTAGTTGAACTTTCAATTTACAATTCCAAGGGACAAAAGGTTAACACACTTCTAAATGAGCAGCGTAAAGCAGGATTACATCAAGTACAATGGAATGGACTTGATGAGAATGGCGTATCTGCAAGCAGTGGTATATATTTTAGTGTAATGGATACAAATCAAGAAGGACTCGATTTTACCAGTATAAAGAAAGTAATTTTATTAAAATAAGTTATGACAGATATGAATTCGGGCAGCTCATTTCATAATTGAGCTGCCTTTTTTTATTTATTTTCAGAAATAAGTTGCAAAAAAAAAACAAGCAATTGAATAATCTACCACAGATTTTGTAGCAGAAAATCGGAGGTATTTGATGATAAATTTTCCCTGCATTCAAGATGCCGATCTTAAAGGTAAAGTTGTATTAGTACGCGTTGACCATAACGTGGTTAAAAAAGGTTTGATCCACGATCCATATAGAATAGATGCAACTCTTGGAACACTATATTATATTAGTGCCAAAGGTGCTAAACTTATCTTGATGACTCATATTGGTCGGCCCAAGAATAAGAAAACCGGTGAAATAGAGATATCTGAACATACAACAGTAAAACCAATTGTTGATTATATTGAAAGTAAACTGCATATTAAATTAAAGATTCCAAAATTTATTGAGTATCCACCCAAAGGATATTTGGGTTTGGAAACTTCCGTTAATCATCTGATTCGAGAATTAAAAGAAGATAAAATAGATGGAATCTATCTTCCCAATACTCGTTGGTTCAATGGTGAAGAAGCAGGTGGAGAACTGGCCGAGCAATTTGCCAATCAACTGGCAGGATTAGCTGATATATTTGTAAATGACGCTTTTGGATCATGGCAGCCGCATGCTTCAACAGTTGGTGTAGCAAAATATCTACCATCTTATGCCGGATTTCTAATGCAGAAAGAAATCGAAAATCTGCAGCGCATGTATAAACCCAAGAATCCCTTTTTGGCTGTTGTTGCAGGTTCAAAATTCGATACCAAAATTCAACCTCTTTATAAACTTCTGGAAGTTGCAGATTTTCTGGTTTTGGGAGGTGTTGTCTATAATGCCTATCTTTGTGCAAAATATGGAATTTCAATTAAAGGTATTTCTGATGCCGATTTGTCGTTAGCTAATGAATTCGTAAAATTTTCCAAAGATTTTCCCGGTAAAATCGTAGAGCTACCTATTATTATTGAATCAGATCTATTAGATGGTAAATTAGATGGTAAGTTTCGTTCACATAACATTCATGAACTAAAGTCAGGTACAAGTTTGAATTATGTTCTGGATATTGATAGAAGATCATTTGAGATACCGGAAGTAAAAAAGGTATTCAAGGATTCACAAACCATCTTTGTAAATGCAGTAATGGGCTTAACTCCTTATTTTAATGAAGGTACAATTGCCTTGGATGAGCTGATAGACGCTAATAGTGAAGCAACCAAACTGTATGGCGGTGGTGACACAATGCAAGAGCTTAAACGATTGCTGCCCGGTTTATATATTGTAGCTCTAGATCATCCTAAATACTACATATTCACTGGTGGTGGTGCAGTATTAAAAGCTTTAGAAAAAGGTTCACCATTAGGATTATCTCAGGTGAATGCTTTAGTAGAAAATGCAAAATAAAATACTAATAATAGACAAAAATAGGTGGAGGATTAATGATTAATATTCCCAGAATTCAAGATGCAGACTTAAAAGGAAAAGTGGTTTTAGTCCGTGTTGACCACAACGTTGCCAAAGAATATATGATAAAAGACCCATTTCGAATCGATGTTACTTTTGGTACCCTTTTTAATATTCTTTCCAAAGGTGGGAAGCTGATCTTGATGTCGCATGTGGGCAGACCCAAAGATAAGAAAACCGGAAAGATTAATTTAGATTCTAAATTTGATGTAAAACCAATTGTGGATTATCTTTACAACAAGCTATATACTAAATTTATAGTACCAGATTTCAAAGAGGATAAAGCAGAAGGTGGATATATTGGCATCGATACTGCGGTTAATCTTCTCATTAAAAAATTGCGAAAAGGGGAGATAGATGGTATTTATCTGCCTAATATACGTTGGTTCCAGGGTGAAGAAGCAAAGGGAATTGATTCTGAAAAATTTGGTGAACAATTAGCTGGATTGGCAGATGTCTTTGTAAATGATGCATTTGGCTCGTGGCAACCGCATACATCTACCGTTAATGTTACAGAGCATCTACCTTCTTACGCTGGCTATTTAATGCAACATGAGATTGCCAATCTCGATCAGATCTATAATCCGAACCATCCGATGCTAGCAGTGATTGCAGGGGCTAAATTTGATACAAAAATAGGTCCCTTAAATTCACTTCTGGAAAAAGTAGATTACTTGATGATGGGCGGAGTTATCTACAATGCTTATCTTTGCGTAAAACATAACATCGAAATAAAAGGAATTGCTGCAGAAGAACTTAAGATCGCAGCAGAATTTTATAAGCTTTCCCTGAAGTATCCAGGTAAACTTGTAGAACCACCTTTTATAGTTGAATCAGATACATTGGAGGGAAAAAGAGAAGGACAATTTAGAATGCGTGATGTGACTAAATTGAAACCTGGAACTAAATTAAACTATGTTCTGGATGTACATGAATCATCTTTTGATGTTCCAGAAATAAAAACAATAGTACTTGGAGCTAAAAGTATTTTTGTGAATGCGGTAATGGGATTTACTCCTCATTTTGGAGAGGGAACAAAAAAAATGTATTCACTTATCGATGAGAATAAAGCTGCCAATAAAATGTATGGTGGGGGAGATACTCTACAAGAATTCCGCTCTATGCTGCCCGGTAAATACATTCAAGCAGTGGATGACCCAAATTATTATTTCTTTTCCGGTGGTGGAACCATTTTGAAAGCTATTCATGAAGGATGTGTTACCGGCTTAAAACCTGTGCAGGCACTAATTGACAACAAACTGAAAATGGATGATAATCTATAAACAGGTGATTTAATGGTTTCAACTTTTAGTTTACATGCGATTAAGTTCATGAAAAAAATTCCAGCTGGAAAAGTGAGTACTTATGGTCAAATTGCTACTTTTGCTGGAAACAATAGAGGAGCCAGGCAAGTAGTGCGACTTCTTAATTCTTCCTGGAGAAAACAAAATCTACCCTGGCACAGAATAGTAAACAGCAAAGGTACAATTTCTCTTCGTAAAGGAGATGGATATGAAATGCAGAAGTCACTTTTAGAAGCAGAAGGTGTAGAATTCAATACCAACGATAAAATTGATTTCAGTAGATTCTTGTGGCAATATTCGGAGTAGAAACAATTAGTTTCATCTTCAAATTACTTGACTCTGAAGAAGTAGCTATGCAACATCGGCAAGTGTAATATAGAAGCTGATTGATAAATATATGGAGGAGAGATGAAAAGATATAATTTATTACTCTCATTTATAATAGTTTTTTTAAGCCTAATGTTTTTTGGATGCGGATCGAATCCGTCGTCCAACAACGATCCTGGAACAGTTGAAGGAAGAGTAAGAGATTACCCCAATGGTAATTATCTAGATAACATACAAATTAGTGATGGTGAAAACCTTCTTGCAACTTCAAATTCTTCCGGAGAATTTTCATTTCAGATTGAAAAGGGAACATATGATTTTCATTTTAATGGGAATGGATACATTACGTATATTGAACAAAGTGTTAAGGTTAAAGCTGGGAATACGACTGAAATAGACATACCCCTTGTTAAGATCGATGTATTCGAAATATCTACTGATATTAGTCCAAATGGAGCAACCTGGAATAATGATAGGATTTACCATATAAATGAAGATATTATTATTTTGGGACCTTTAACGATTACAGAAGGAACAATAATTAAATTCAGAGATGGAAAAGGTTGGGTGGTTGATGGTGAAAGTGGTGGAGAGATCATTGCAATAGGAACTGGTCTTGAACCAATAATTTTTACTTCGTGGCATGATGATGTACCTGGTGGCGATTCGAATGGAAATCAAAATGCAACAAGTCCTGATCGAGGTGATTGGGAAAATATAAAGATCAACGGTGCTGAAAATAATTCTGTATTTGACTATTGTAAATTATATTATGGAGGAAGCGAAGAAGACTGTGTGCTTTTTGTAGATTATGGTGCAAATGTTTCTATTACAAATTGTGTTCTATCATTGAATAAAGGTAGTGATGGTGCTTTGAATGCTTCCTTTGCTGGATCAGAAACTATTATACAAAATAATACTTTTTTCAGCAATGTTTGGCCCTTGAATATAAATATGACTATCAGCCTGGATGGTACTAATATATTCATGAATCCTCAGAATAGATCATATGGAAATGATTATGATGGAATCCTGGTAAATAATACAATATTGAATGGTAGTATAAACTGGAGCGAGAATGAAATTGCCTTTGTTCTAAATGAAGATGATTACATAATTCCTGCAGGAAATTCTCTTACAATTGGCCCGGGTGTTGTAGTTAAAATGATGGATGATGTAAGCTGGCAAGTTGATGGAACTCTTACGATTAATGGTACTGAAACTGCTCCTGTTAATATAACATCCTATACCGACGACGAAGTTTGGGGTGATACCAATGGTGATGGATCAGCTACCCAGCCAGAAGTTGGAGACTGGAATTTCATAAAGATAATCGGTGTAAATAATGATTCATCAATTGAGTATTGTAATTTCTATTATGGTGGTGGTGATGTTTCCAACGATTATACTTTGTGTGTTGGTTCAGGAACAGATGTAAGTATTTTACATTGTAATTTTGTGAACAATATAGGACTTAATACTGCATCACTTGATGCTGGAGATGCTGGAGCTGGAACTGTAATTAGGTACAACAACTTCTATTTGAATCAAAAACCTTTGCAAATAAATGGTTTATTCAACCTTGATGCATCAAATGAATTTCGCAATCCAGATAATTATACTCAAGATAATATATATAACGGGATATTTGTAGATAGCCCTGGCAGTATTTGTGAGATAGAAGGAGATATCATTTGGGCAGAAAATGAATATGGAGTTACATTTGTAGCATTATACGAGGGTATAAACATAAGTGAACAAAATAGTTTAACATTGGCAGAAAATGTAATACTAAAATTCTTGGATTGTTCTTTGGATCATTTTGATGATAATCTACTAAATTATAATGCTTCAGGAGTCTACTATACTTCTTATCATGATGATGAACACGGTGACGATACAAATGGTTCAACAACACCAGCAGCAGACGGAGACTGGTTAGGAATTCGAGATACAAGCACAGCACTTAATACCTGGGAAAATTGGGGTAATATACTTTATTCAGAGTATTAGATATAATCTATATATATATAAAAAGGGGCTGTCATCGACTGCTCCTTTTTTATTTTAAACTATGAATTAAGTTATTTTTTAAAAGTCTCTCTCAATTGCTCCAATGCTTTTTCCAACAACTTTCTGGAACAACCAATATTCAATCGCATAAAGCCATAACCACCAGCACCAAAAACAGTACCATCATTTAGTCCTAATCCAGCTTTATTCACAAAAAGATCTATCAGTTCTTTCTGCTTTAATTTTAATTCCCGGCAATCCAACCACATTAAATATGTTCCTTCAAGTTCAATCGCTTTAATCTGTGGCATATTGGTTTCCAAATAACTTCGAACAAATAAGAAATTTTCCCACAAATAATCTAAAAGTTGCTCAAGCCATTCTTCTCCATCTTTATAGGCAGCAATGAACGCATCAATACCAAAATTATTAAGTAAGTGTAAGCCGAGTTTTTCCATGAATTCCTGATACTTCTTTCGAATATTTGGGTTGGGGATTATGATAGAGCAAGTTGACAACCCAGCTACGTTAAAGGTTTTACTGGGAGCATACATCGAGATAGTGATGTCCTGGATGTCTGATGATATACTGGAAATGGGAATGTGTTTGTTGTTATTCAAAGCCAGATCGGCATGTATTTCATCGGAGATAAGAAGCACATTATTCTTTGAACATAAATCTCCAACTTTTTGTAACTCTTTTTGCTTCCATACTCTGCCCACCGGATTATGTGGGCTGCAAAAAAGCATGATCTTTACATCATTTTGCAGTTTCGTTTCCAGGTCGTTAAAATCAATTTCATATTTATTGCCGGTTAGCCTCAATTGCGAGTTTACAACTTTTCTTCCGTTCTTTTTTATTGATTCGAAGAAGGGAAAATAGACTGGAGTTTGAACTAAAATATTATCACCAGGCTCAGTGAAGCATTGAATAGCAAAGTTTATGGCTGGCACGATTCCAGTTGCATTAATGATCCACTTTTTTTCGACTTTCCAGTTGTGACGTCTTTCCAACCATTTTATAAAAACTTTATAATATTCTTTAGGTTCAAAAGAATAACCAAAAACTCCGTGTTCAGCTCGCTTGATCAATTCCTGGACAACGGCATTGGGAGCTGCAAAATCCATATCTGCAACCCAGAGAGGAATTACATCTTCTCTGCCGAACATTTGTTTTGTATAATCCCATTTGAAGCAATTTGTATTCTTTCTATCAATTATTTTATCGAAATCATACTTCATCAAAACCCCTTACTCATGAAGAGATCCAGCACCATCAAACTAAGCCCTGAGAATGAATCAAGATCACCAAAGATATCTTCTAATCCTTTGATTATAGCATTGATATGATCTTTGGGGATTTTTACTAATACTAATTTACTATAAGGACTTTTATCGCCTGTGAAGTTGAAAAAACCAAGAAATAGCGGAACTTTAGATAAGAGATTTTCCATTTGCTGGGTTTCTATAATTGTCGATTCTTCGATTCCGTATTCCACGAAAACTTCTGTAATATCCTGCATTAAATTATTATCTTTTACAATCATTATCATCAATTTCTCTCGACCTTTTTTTACTGCATTCTTTATGTTATTATCGCTATTTCGTAGGAATTCCTCGTATAAAGCGATTTTTGTAGATGTATGCAGCAGATTATCAATAACATCAGGTTCTTTTAGAATATGTGAAGTCGCAGCAAGAAGTTTTAAATGATCTGCTTTTGCCCTGGCTGGCCCTATGATTGTAATAAAGATGCGAGTTTTCTTATTATCAAGTGAATCATAGTTAACACCTTTTTTGCAAACAGCAATACTGATAATGAAATTCTTGATTCCTTCTAATTGGCAGTGGGGAATAGCTATACCTTTGCTAAAGCCAGTACTCCCCAGGTCTTCACGTGCTTTTAAGGCATCGAAGATTATTTGCTGATCAATATCTCTAAGTTCTCTACTTCGATTTAGAAGTGCAGCTAGATTTGTTAAAGCATCATTTTTATCTGTTGCCTGGAAATCAATTTCGCAGCATTCCAGTTTTACTATATCAGCCAGGTTCATGATTTATCTCCTTTTCAGGTTTTTTACAATAGCCATTTTAGAAAGTGGCGGACCTACAATTTCATTGAAAAATACTGACATCAATACAATATTGATCATATTTCCGATTTCATTCTGGATCGCTGCTGAAGCGCCGGATACAACAGGAGATGCTTGTACAAATAGAACTAACCCGATAGCTACACCCGCTTGGGGTAACATACTAAAACCAAGATAATTACGGATATTTTTATGCAATCCAACTGCCCAGGCAGAAAAGAAAACACCAAAATATTTTCCAATTGCTCGCAAAATAACGAATGTTAAACCGGCGAATAATATGCTCTTATTTGTAAATACACTCAAGCTTAATTCAGTACCTGCAATTGCAAAAAAAACAGCATAAAGTGGTGGTGTTAGTGGTTCTAATGCAAACAGGATACGAATATTTTTTTTATTTAGATTCACCAGCAGCATTCCAAGAGTCATATTAGATATCAATGGAGAGAGATTTAAACTGATTGCTATAGATGTAGAGAGGAAAATAAAACCCAGAGACAGGATTTTGATCTCACTTAGATTTCTTTTTTTGTATGTAGTATAATGAATTGCCAGACCTGCTAAAACTCCAATTATCAAGGAATAAGCAATCTCTTTAAAAGCATGTAAAAGTGCATGCGAAAGGTGAAGGTCGGTTCCTCCGATTATAGAAGCTGAGATAGCAAAAGCAATAGAAAATAATATTACAGTTCCTGCATCATCAAGAGCTACAATTCCATACAAATAATCAACGAATTTACCTCTTGCTTTTAATTTTTCTACAATTACCACTGTTGCTGCTGGAGCCGTTGCAGCGGAAATTGCTCCTAAAAGAAAAGACACATAATTAGACAATCCTATCAGTAATAAACCAAATGATACAAGCAGGAATGTAAGGAACATTTGAGCTAAAGTAATTATGATGATCTTTTTCCCATAAATTTTTAATTTGCTGAATGAAAATTCGCCACCAATAATTACTGCAATAAATGATAGAGTAATTTCAGAAACAACGTAGAGCATTTCCATGTTTTCATGACGGATCATTTTCAAACCACTATCACCAATTAAAACACCAGCTAAAATGTAACCTGTTATTGCTGGTAATTTTATCTTTTCGGAAAGTTGACCAAAAAGAAAGCCTACGAGTAGAAGCAAACCAACACTAAAGATAATGTGATGAGCAAAATAAGTTTCGATTATTTGTAAAATATGAAGCATTATTTACCTACTTATTTTCATTTATTATATAGTTTTTTACTTTCTCAGGATCGTTATATTTCCCAAATAGCAACATTAATTTCAATCGCATTTTTGGACCTTTCAGATCTGATCCCAGAACAACACCCATATCTGACAGAAAGCGACCTCCACCTTCATAACCATATTCTGCTAAAACTCTGCCTGTGTAAGTTCTAGAAACAGCAACAATAAGAATATTTTTTTCTATTGCTTTTTTAAGGGGAAGGAATCAAAAATTTTGGACCTTTTCCACGCCCGAAAGCTTCTATTACAATTGCTTTTGTACCGTGTTCAATTGATGAATCTACATGATAAGAATTCATGCCAGAAACACATTTGATCAAATCAACTTTTGGCTCGATGGAATCTGTGATTATCTTCTCTCTGATTTTTGCATTTCTGTAATAGATAACTCTATCGGGATCAATGATTCCCAGAAGTCCGTAAGCTGGAGTATTGAATGCATCGGTTTTACCGGAATCTGTTTTCACTACATCACGAGCACAATCAATTTCATCATTCATTACAACCAACACACCTTTGTCCCAGGACTGTTCATCATTTGCTACCCGCACAGCACCTACGATATTACGAGGTCCATCCAAACCAAGTTCGCTGCCGCTTCGCATTGCTGCAGTGAATACAATAGGTTTTTGTACGTCCAAAATTAGATCAAGAAAATAAGCAGATTCTTCTAAAGTGTCTGTTCCATGAGTAATAACAACACCATCATAATCATCTATTTTCTGTTTTACCAATTTGCTTAATTGCAGCATTTTGTGTGGAGTGATTTGGGGGCTGGGTAGATTTGTGAATTCGTAAACGTCGATGGGGGCTACATCTTGTAATTGCGGAAAAGAGTGCAGCATTTCAATTAATTCATTATTAGGAAGAACTCCAAAATTCTTATCATACTTCATGGCAATTGTGCCACCGGTAGTAATAATCAATATTTTTTTCTTCATTCTACCTCTTCAATTTTTGGTAGAAAATTTGCATTAAGATATGATGTCAAGTGTTTCGAAACAACATAGAAAAATAGTTCTTGAATAATATTGATATCCAAAAATAGTCACATTAGAGGTATAGGTGAAAAAGAAAATATTGCTAGAAGTTTGCACAGCATCTTTGGAGGATAGTAAGTTAGCCTGGAAGCATGGTGTCGATAGAATAGAATTGAACAGCGCTTTGGAATTCGGCGGTCTTACACCTTCTTATGTTATAGCAAAAGAAGTTTGCCGTAAGGTTGATATTCCCGTAATTGTAATGATCCGACCCCGTCCTGGAGATTTTGTTTATTCCACTTCTGATTTCGAGATAATGAAGAAAGAAATTGATGTTTTTTTAGAGAACGGAGTGGCTGGGTTTGCTTTTGGAATCTTGAATAAAAATGAAACGATAGATGAAGAAAGATGTATCCAGCTTATTTTATTGGCTGCTGGTAAAGAATGCGTTTTTCACAGAGCTTTTGATTTTGTTCCAGACCCAATTAGTTCCTGTAATAAATTGAAGCAGATCGGTTTTAAGAGGATACTAACATCAGGACAGCAGAATACAGCTATCGAGGGGAAAAGGCTTATTAAAGATCTAATAAATAATGCTGGAAATTCGATCGAGATCTTGCCCGGATCAGGAATAAATCCATCTAACGTTATTGAGTTAATTGAATCAACTGGATGTAATCAAATACATGGTTCTTTTAGTAAAATAGTAAATAATAAGGCAGGAAATTATCAAGATCATGGAATTTCCAGATCATATAAAGTAATTGATACAATAATACTTGATCGTATGATTGAAACAATAAAATCATATAATTATAAAAACTGAATTTAACTGTAAATTTGAACAACAAAAATCAGCTTGACACCATAAGCTGTGAAATTGTCTTTGCACAGTGTGCGCCCGTGGCTCAATTGGATAGAGTACTTGACTACGGATCAGGGGGTTAGGGGTTCGAATCCTCTCGGGCGTGCCATTTATGCGTCGGCTTTGCATTAGCAAAACGATAGCATTTTTTACGAGAAAACACAATTACTACAATTCGGCTTGTGAAACAAACGATATTGATATATTTGCCGGCTTTGCTGAGCGTTTGCTTTCCAAGTTTTCTTGTAAAAAAATCGCTTCTCTTTATCTTCTCATAGTAAAACGATCAATTTCTTACTTACTTTGAACAATACATCTTATGAAGCAAATAATATTTAATTTTACAGCGAACAAACTCGAATTAAAACTATCCTTACTTTTGCAAAAGTTGAATTGATTTGTTAGAAATGTCAATGGAAATACTAATTTGCAACTACACAGTTTTTTCCTGATTTCTTACCTTTATATAATGCATCATCAGCTTTTTTTATACATTCATCTATCGACATGATCTCATCAAAAAGACTAACTCCTAAAGTCATGGTTACGTCTAAATTGATGTCTTCGAATGTGTAGGCGAAATCATTGATATTCTGTAGAATATTTTCTGCTACTTTCTTACCCCCAGAAAGATCTGTTCCAGGCAGCATAAACAAGAATTCTTCACCACCCCATCGTGATAAGGAATCCTGCTTCCGAAGACTTTTTTGCATAATCTCAGCAATTGTTTCTAAAACATAATCTCCAGCATTATGACCATATATATCGTTGACTTTCTTAAAATCGTCGATATCCCCGATAATTAAGGTAAATGGTTCTTTGCTGCGCTCAAATCTGAATACCTCATATTGGATTTTTTCCAGAATATCTCTTCGATTAGGCAGTTTCGTTAAAGGATCTGTTCTTGATAAATGGTACAATTCTCTTTTAGCTTTTTCAAGTTCCAAGTTCTTCTTCTTAAGTTCATCTTCAGCCAACTTTATTTCAGTCACATCTTTGGCAATTGATAGAATTCCCCAGGGAGTTTTGTTGATTTGTGTAAAAAAGTATTTTTCGCCGTTCTTTCCTTCAATTTCCTGTTTCTTGCCTGTCTTAAGCACTTTTTTAATAGCCGAATAATAATTTGATCTTTGAATATTAGGGAATAATTCCAGTAAATTGGCATCTTCCAAGTCTTCAATTTGTTTTCCTACAAGATCTGCATAAGCTCGATTGCAATAAAATATTGTCATATCATCTTTTAATCCAAGTACCGGAGACAAAAAGCAACTCAAAAGCAATCTATGTTTTATTTCACTTTTTCTTAATTCGTTTACAGCATGCTTGCGTTCTCGTTCAATGCGATAATGCCTTATTGCTTTCACGATTGTAGATGGCATAACTTCTAGATAGTTTCGATCATTATCTTTAACTAAATAATGAAATGCTCCTGCTTTCAACGCTCGAACAGCCATCTCTTCATCGCCCATACCAGTAACAATTATTATCGGAGTATCAACAATTAATCCTACAATATCAAAGGCTGTTCCATCACCTAGATTATAATCTACAATTACTATATCGTAGGTGTTGTTTTTAAGGAGTTCTTTGGCTTCTGCTGTAGATCCAGCAATCGAATAATCATATTCAGGTTCATCCAGACTAATCATTCTTTTAAACGCCATCTGGTCGATGATATCATCTTCTACAAGTAGAATACTTACCCTGTTCTCAATCATATTAATTTTACCACTTCTTAAAACTTTAAATCAAAATGTTTCTACTTCACAATAACCGTATATGTCTTTTACATACAATGTTAATTTTCCACACTTTATCTCACGTGTGTTTATGGTAGCTTTTTCAGGATTAGTAGTGTTCTGGTTATTAAATCGTTCTTTTAGAATGAAACCATTTTTAACGTTATATTTTGTTACACTTTTTCCTGTGGGAATTGTATACCCGTAATCTTTAGCTTCACTTTTAGAAGTGAATGTACTGCTTATTTGTGCAGCAAAAGATAACTGCAGCTTTTCAATAATAAGAAACTTCATAATTTTCCACCTTTATTACTACTGCTTTATATAAATAGTAACCAAAAATATTGATTTTCAAATTTTCGATTCAATAAGAATTAATCGATTCAGGTTCGTCAAGCTTTTCAAGTTTTGTAAAACCTATACACTCTATCCACTTTATTACTAATATTACTATAATATAAATTTATTGACATCAATGAAACATATTCATTGTTTTGGGAATATATAGTTAAAAGGCGAAACATTTATGCAAGAGAGGGGAGTATTCATGAAACGTTTAGTACCTGCTTTTATTTTAAATCAACAAAAAAAATCTATTTTCGAAGGTCAATTTGAAGCTGCGACAATGTTTATAGATATCTCTGGTTTCACTGCAATGACGCAGACTCTTATGAAAAACGGTAAAGAGGGAGCGGAAATATTAACTTCAATTATTAATAACATCTTTACTCCGGCTATTGATGCTATTTATAATAATTGCGGATTTATTTCGACCTTTGCAGGTGATGCCTTTACTGCAATTTTTCCTTCAGATGATGTCGAAGCTGGTTATGCCTTATATGCTGGGCTAAAGATACAAAGTATTTTTGGGGACATCGGATTGCAGAAATCAAAGTTCGGAGATTTTCATTTATCAGTAAAAATAGGGCTTTCTGCAGGAAACGTGGAATGGAAACTAATTGAAAATGAAGTGCAAAATGCATACTTTTTCCGTGGAGAAGCAATTGATAACTGTGCTGGGTCAGAACATCAATGTTCTACCGGCGATAGTGTAATTGATTTCAATATGATGGATGTCTTAAAATCTAGTAAAAACAATATTAGCTGTTCACCTATAAATAAGAAACACTATCTAATCAACAAAGATTTTCAATTAACATTGCCTGCGTGTAAAAAAA